>ORJL011939871.1_pt1 | contig 24321 bp, 27 predicted proteins | sample 1779941 | NCBI WGS metagenome assembly ORJL01 (sample SAMEA104232317, study PRJEB22302) | groundwater metagenome | biome: forest; feature: aquifer; material: groundwater | place: USA | collected 2011-08-07 | depth 5.8 m
TAACTGTGAATGCATCATCTACGTCAAACCCGGCGTTTAGGTTTGCTGCTTGGGAAGTGGTTAAGACCCCGCCGTTAGCTACTACAAATGCATCGTCCACATCCAACCCTCCGTTGGCATTAATATTTCCGGTAAATGTGGCTCCTGCTCCTGATGTTGATCCGGTAATTGATAGATCGTTATTGATAGTAGTAGTGCCTGTTGCGGCCCCAAGGGAAATAGTGGTTCCGGCACCTCCGATATTTAAGGTGGCAACAGTGGCGTTGAGGAGGTTAAAGGTGGTAGCAGTGGAGGTTAAATCCCCGCCATTTACAGCAGTATCGCCTCCGATGGTGGCATTTGTGCCCAGGTAAAGGCTTCTCCAGGTTAAGGCAGCAGACCCCAGGTCATAGCTGTTAGCGGCAGTCGGGAGTAAATGCGAAGCAAAATTGGCGGTAGAATCCACAGTCAGGTTCTGGGTGGTGAAAGAAGTAATGCCGCCTGTATTACCGGTTAGTTTATTGATATAGCCGTTTTTGAAGTAATGGTCACCATCACCTAAGGACTGGTCACCGTTTCCTGAAGGGATAAGGTCATTATTTAACCTACCCACTGTTTTGATGGTGTCTGAGGAGGAGTTGCCAAGTACTACTGAGCCAAGGATACTGGCTTTGCTGGTATAAAGGCCGCCGAAGAGGCGGTCGGAGGTGCCGAGGGAACCTTTAAAAGAGGCAGTAGGATAGATATTGCCTCCGATATCAAGAATGGCCTCTCCGATAAAAGCATCTTCCGAAACCAGTCTTTTGGTCTCTTTGGTCGGAGATTTTGTGCTTATTTCGCTGGTTCCTGGCAGGGAGGGGAGGTTTATGCTGGCAATGTTTTTCTGTAGCTGCTTAATTTTGTCATTTAAGTCAAGCACAGCCTGCTCGTTTTGGTCAAAACGCTCATCGGAGGATTTTTGGTAGATACCAAGCTCTTTAGCAGTCTCAGGCTGGATGGTTTGGATTATCCCCTGGGCCAGGGAATTAAAAGGGGAAAGGAGGGCAGAGATAGCAGAGGTGATAGAATTGGTTAAAGCAACACCTTGGGTACCCAAGGTGTTGCTTTGTACACTAGCACCTAATACTTGTTTAGTTTCATAGGGCTTGACTAAGTATCCGGCAGTTAAAAAGCTTGTTAATAAGATGGCGGAGGCAAGTGCCCCTGTTAAAGAAATACCGGCTGCTTTGATATACTTTGGTACAGTATGACTGGTTGGAAAAGAGGGGTAAGAGGAGATGGTGATAATTTCCGGTTCAGAATTGTTTAAGGGTGCCCCTTGCTTGGGAAAGGAATGCCCTTGAGAATTGCCTTTGGTAATTTGCTGCTCTTGGGGAACTCTTTTAGCCAATTTTGGGTGTCTTTGTTGGAAGATTCTAAGATGAGTTAAGGAGTATCTCCTAATCCCTCCTTTGCTGCGGAAAGGAATAACCAATCCTGCTTCTTCGTAGTTCCTTAAAGTATCAATAGAAACTCCCAAAAAATTTGCCGCTTTACTTATAGGGAGCAGTCTTTTGGTTGTCCGTCTGCTAAAGCTTTGTTCCGGCTTAGCAGTCATTAGTGAAGGAGAATAAGTCTCTTAAATAATATAGTGGCAGGTTTTGAGTACCTTGTCAATCATCATCCAGCCTCAATTCCTAGGAAAATTTTTCTAGTACCAGGAGAGTTTCCCGGGCTGCTTTTTCCCAGGAGAATTTTTTAACATGTTCAAATCCTGATTTTATTAATTTGTTTCTTGTGTCCTGTGTTTTTATTTCTTCTATGCCTTGGGCAATCTCCTCGACAGAGTAGGGGTTAACCAAAATGGCAGCTTTGCCTGCCACTTCCGGTAAGCTGGAGATATTGGAAGTTAGAACCGGACATCCGCAAGCCATTGCCTCAAGGACAGGTAGGCCAAAGCCTTCAAAAAGGGAGGGGAATAGAAAAGCTTTGGCTCCGGAGTAGAGGGCAGGCAGTTTTTCATCCGGCACATAACCTAAAAACTTAACAGAATCTTCAATCCCGAGCTTTTTTGGTAATTCATAAATTTCATCCGACAGCCAGCCCTTGCTACCAGCCAGGATCAGTTTTGGGGGGTTATTCAAGGCTGCAAAAGCTTCAATTAACCTGGCAAGGTTTTTTCTCGGCTGTATTGTCCCGACAAACAAAAAATACTCCTGATTTTTGAGACCAAACTGTTTCAGGGTGATATTTAATGTATCACCTTTTTGGGGTTTAAAAAGCTCTTTATTATAGCCTTCATAAACTACTGTAATTTTCTTTTCCGGGATACCAACTCTTTTAATCAGGTCTTCTTTGGTAGCTTTGGAAACAGTAATAATGTGGGTTGCAGATTTAAGCTGGTGGTGGGTCATTAAATTTAAATATAGCCGCTGCTTTATCTGGTGTGTTTTAGGCAGGAACTCTGCCCCTAAATCATGCACTGTAACAACTGTCTTTAATCCAGGTCTTCTGATTAGGGGAATGGTATGGGCCGGGATGAATAATACATCTAAGTGATCTTTGAATGTTTGTTTGGCTAAACCTGCTTGAGTCCAGAGCCGAGGGAATGGGATAGGGATGAATTTCAGGTTGTTGTTTAAAGCGTCGCCTTGAGTACTAAGGGCGACGCTTTGGGAACTGGCCAATTGTCTTAAGTAGATATAATATTTATTAGATTGATCTATTTGGATTAGGGTTGTGAGGATCTGGAAGGAGTAATTCTCCGTCCCTGTTCGGTTGCCTATAAAAGCCCGGGATGCGTCGTATCCTATATTCATTACCTCTATTTTTTGCTTACACTGCGTTTATAAAGATCTAAATTTTCTAAAGCCATTCCTGTGCCAAAGGCTACGCACATCAGTGGGTTTTCCGCTACATGGCAGGGTACACCTGTAGCCTCTGTCATCAGCTTATCCAAATTTTGAAGCTGGGAAGTGCCTCCGGACATGACAATCCCTTTGTCGATAATATCCGAGGCAAGCTCCGGAGGTGTTTGTTCCAGAACGGTTTTTACAGCCGTCACGATTTTTTGTACCACCTGTTCTATCATTTCAGTTACCTCAAGGGAGCTTAATGTAAATGTTTTTGGCAGGCCGGTTACCGAATCCCGCCCCCTGACCTGAAGAGTTTTATTCTCGCTGTTTTTAACCGGCATAGCTGAACCTATCTTAATTTTAATCTCTTCAGCTTGGTTTTCCCCGATAATTAAGCCGAATTTCTTGCGCACAGACGTTTGGATCGCCTCATCTATCTTATTTCCTCCGACTCTGGCTGAATTATGGACAACTACTCCTCCCAGACAGATAACTGCTCCCTCGGTTGTGCCTCCGCCGATATCAACAATCATGTTCCCGGAAGGGTTGGCGATGGGGATTTGGGCGCCTATTGCTGCAGCCAGGGGCTCATCAATTAAAAAAGCCGTCTTGGCACCGGCAGATAGGGTAGCATCAAGGACCGCCCGGCGCTCTACGGAGGTTACTCCGGCCGGGACACAGATCATAACTTCCGGCTTAAAAATTCTTGAGTTGCCGCAAATCTTATCTATAAAATAGCGAAGCATTGCCTCGGTAATGACATAATCGGCAATTACACCGTCCCTAAGGGGGCGGGAAGCCACGATATTACCCGGGGTGCGGCCCAACATCTCTTTAGCCTCATTCCCGACTGCCAGGACTTTATTATCGTCGGTGCTGATTGCGACCACAGTCGGTTCATTTAAAACAATCCCTGTTCCGGCCAGGTATACCAGAGAGTTTGCAGTGCCAAGGTCAATTCCTATGCGTTTACCCCAGTTGAACATAAGATCATTTTAGCTTCTTAATAACCCGGTCACAAGACACATAAAAGGGATCAGAGTAGGTCGGTGTTCGGTATGGTAAACTAAAGATGATGGTAAGTAGAAATTTAAGACAGGTAAATGTTCTTGGGGTCAAAGTTGATGATGTCTCTATAGACCAGGCAGTGGAAATTGTATCCGGTTGGTTAAAGAAGGGAGATGGTCACTACATTGTTACCCCAAATCCGGAATTTGTTATGGCAGCCCGGAAAGATCCGGAGTTTAAAAAGGTCCTAAACAGTGCTGACCTTTCCATCCCCGATGGGGTCGGTTTGAAAATAGGAAGTGACATAGAAAATACTACTCCCGGAGTGGATCTTTTGGAAAGGCTCTGTAAGGAGGCAGCCGATTTAGGCTTTACAACAGGCTTTCTCGGAGGGCGGGACGGGGTAGCAAAGAAAGCTGCTGAGTGCTTACAAAAAAAGTACCCAAAACTTAAAGTAGTGTTTACAGAAGACGGACCGGAAGTAAATAGTATGGGAAATGTAGGGGTTGGGTTTTTTAGCCCTACGATACCCGCGTGTGACATATTATTCGTCGCCTTTGGCCAGGTTAAACAGGAAAAATGGATTGCTAAAAATCTGGCTAATATTCCGGTTAAGGTAGCGATGGGGGTAGGGGGGTCTTTTGATGAAATTTCAGGTCGGGTTCCCAGGATTCCGGGCTGGATTCAGAAAATTGGGCTTAAATGGCTGGCCAGGCTAATCCTGCAGCCCTGGAGGATAAAAAGACAAATGGCTTTGTTTGAGTTTGTCTGGCTGGTTTTAGTGCGCAGTAAGGGGAGTTGACTTTTTCCCTGGAGTTTGTGCTAAGCTGGAAGAATCAGAATGATCACAACCCGCACAAAAGCTGAACTTAAAGATGTTTTAATGGACCCTAAGTCTCCGGGGGTGAAAGAGCCCTATTTTGTGATTCGCGGAGATGAGGGTCAAAATATAACCATTCTATCCCCGGGTAAAAACGGCAATGAATTTAATAAAACATACGGGCACTTTCATAATTACCAGGGTGTAGAAATTTACAGGGTGGTATATGGCCAAGGCGTTTTAATAATGCAGAGAAACGATGAGGGGGGGGAAGCAAAAGAGGTGAGGGTGGCCAGCCTTCGGCCCGGTATGACAATTGAGGTTCCGGTAGGTTATGGGCATGCCCTGGTAAATATCGGGAAGACCTACCTGGTGGTAATTGACGATGCTCCAAACGGTGCCAAAGCTCACAACTTTGATCCGGTTAAAGATAAGCGAGGTTTTGCTTATTATATAGTTGATAAAAAGGGTGAGGTAGGTTTTGAACCCAATTCTAATTACCATCTTCATCCCCAAATAGCTACCATTTAGTAGTTTTAGTTTTCCCAAAAACCTAATCTATCTCTGTTGGCGGTATTTTAAGGAAAGTGCTAAATAACCTTTCTGAACCTGAATTAAACGGCGGAGGGGGTTTTTTGAGTAATACCCAAAAGCCATAGAACTGCTTCTTTTTTGTAACGCCTGTCTCCCCGGGAGTTAATCCTGATAGCCGGAAGTTTGCCTCTTTTGCCCCATCTTTTGATTGTTAAAGGGGAGACCCTCAAAACTTCCGCAACTTCTCTAACGGTAAGTAGATCGGGGAGGTTCTCTAATGAAACTTTGTCAGACATTCTAAGACAATATATATCACAGACTTTCAGACTCTGTCAAGCTTTTGCACTGTGTTAACCACCAAAAAGGTTCTCTCTTTGACTATTAATATCAAAAAAGAGAACCTAATTGATTTTGCTTTCTGTAACTTCAAATTACTGAAGGTCTACAGTCGCGCCTGCGGCAGTTAATTTAGCTTTAGCTTCTTCAGCAGTTGCTTTATTAACTGATTCCAAAACCGGTTTAGGTGCAGCCTCGACTAAGTCTTTGGCTTCCTTCAACCCTAAAGTGGGAACGAGTTCCCGGACTGCTTTAATAGCACCGATTTTGTTAGCTCCACCGTTTGTTAAAATAACATTAAAGGTGGTTTTCTCCTCAGCTGGTTCGCCTGCGGCAGCCGGAGCTGCGCCTGCGGCCATGGCTACCGGAGCGGCAGCTGAAACACCAAAGCGCTCTTCCAAAGCTTTAACTAAATCAGCAAGCTCTAAAACGGAAAGGGTTTCGATTGACTCGATAATCTTTTCCAAGTTAGCGGATACCGGCTTAGCGGCTTTTTTGGGTTCTTCGGCTTTTGGCTCTTCTTTAGGAGCTTCAGCTTCAACCGGAGCGGCTTCTTCAACGGGTGCAGCTTCTTCAACAGCCTCTTCAGCTGCAGGAGTTTCCTCGACAACTTGATCTTCAACCTGGGCTGAATCTTCAGTGTTCTCGGCTACTGCATCTTCTTGTACTTTATCTTCTGTTTGGTCGTCTGACATAAAAATTAAGATTCACCCCCTTTATTAATTCGGATTTGATCTAATGCATATACCAGATTTCTTAAATTACCCTGCAAAACACTCACCATACCGGAAAGGGGGGCAGCGAGTGTTCCGACTAATTTAGCCTGCAGCTCTAACTTACTTGGAAGGTTGGCAATCCGGACAATGGAATATTCATCCATAAACCTGCTTTCTAAAATTCCACCTTTGATTTTACCTACACCTGCATCTTTTAAGGTCTTAACTAAGGCTTTAATAGGTGTCACCTCATCTTCAAAGCTGAAAAGTGTGGCAATAGGACCGGATTTCACCTCATCTGAAAGCTGGGGGAGGCCGGCTTGTTTTAAGGAGAGGTCAAGCAGGGTGTTTTTGGTGACTGTAAATTCGGCTCCTTGATCGCGAAGCTGGTTTCGAAGGGCCGACATCTGGCTCATATTTAAGCCTTTATAGTTGGTAAAAACTACCGAGCGGGCTTTTTGAAGCTTTTCGGTATATTTAACTACTGATTCTTCTTTTTGAACTCTAGTTTTAGGCATATATAATAAAAAAAACGCCTCGGAGGCGTTTTGGCTAGTGTGAACTAACTGCTAACTGCGCCTCGGTAAGACTTGTATAAATCCTTCGACTTCGCTCAGGATCTATGGCTTACTTTCTCAAGCCTAAGTATTGTACCTAAGGATCGGCAGGTTGTCAATTGTTAAGGCCCGGGCTCTGTAGTATAGTACTACGGGGCAGGCATCCAGAACCAGTAGCCGCCTGTGACAGGTGAGCCTGAAGGGGTACTGTCACTTGAAATCTGGGCAGAGCCTGAAGCTACCTGGTTTGAGGAGTACCAAACATAAGAAGCCCCGGTTTTGCCGCTGTTTTTAGTAATATAAACCAGGTCTAGATTATTAATAATCCCGTCTTTGTTTAAATCAGCCCGCTCATTCCAATTAGCTGACGCCGAAGTTGCCCCGTAGATATTTTTGGCTATAGAGTAGTCGGATGAGTTAATGGTGTTATCCTCATTTAAATCCCCGGAAATTAAAGATATGGCTAAGTTATTGTTTAAATTAGTTTCAGTTGGGCTCATGGTAAATTTAGAGGAAGCATCGATTTGGGCAGGGCCTTTTAAGTAAGCCGTATACACAGATCCCGGATTAAGTCCGGCTAGGCTTAAGCCTTTAAACTCACCACTCGCCGGAAAATCTACCGTAAAGCTTAAAACATAGGTAGGCTTGCCGGTTGGGGTGCCCGAGGCTATACCAATAAAAACCTTGCCTGCCTGGTTACTGGCAGGCCGGCCCTCAATAGTTATTTTGGCGTTCATTGTCGGGCCAAAAGCGGTATTTAAAGAGCTGGAAGCCAGTGGGTCAGGGGCAGGTTCGCCGGGCAGTTCATCAAGCAAGGGAGGGGTCGGGGAAAGGGTTTCAATTGGCTTGGTGACAGTACCTTTATTAATATTGGCACTTGAGCTTGCCTCATTTTTAAGCTCAGAGGCCCTTGAGCGGAAAATCTGCGAACTTTTGACCAGGGAGAAAGAAAGAGGAATGCTGAATAGCATTAAGGCAAATCCGATCATTCCAAAAAGCTGTGTTTTAGAGATATTAAGTTTATCGGCAAAATCCTGCATGGTCTATATATTTAACATAGCATATAATAAAGAAGATGAGGAAGCTAATCTTTAGGGTCCTGGTAAATACGCTGCTTGGAGTAATCCTTGTTTTTGTCTGGAGCCGTTTTGTTGATATTTCGGAAATAGCAAGTATCCTGCAAAAGGTAGATATTAAGTTTGCTCTTTTGTTTTTTGCCTTTTTTTTCTTTTCAGGGGTAATGCGGGCCTTTCGCCTGAAACTGCTTTTAGGTAAGTTTAAACTGCCTTTTAAGGACGTATTAATGCTTAATCTTCTTTGCCAGTTTTTATCTTTTATGATCCCGATCCGGGCCGGAGAGATTACTAAAAGTGCGTATTTGACTTCCCAGTTTGATTTACCTCTGGGGAAAAGTCTGATTTGGGTTTTTGTGGACAGGTTCTTTGATTTCTGGGTGGTACTGGCTTTAATTGCTGCTTTTATACTTTTTATCCCGACTAATTTGCCGGAAAGTTCCATAAGGCTTATCCCGGTTCTTTTTCTGGGTCTTACTCTGGTTTTTATAGTTGCTGTGGTAAGCGAAAGATTTTTTAAAAATGTTGTAAATAAATTTGCACCTTTCCTTGTGCTGGATAAGTTAAAAGATATTTTTATCCGGATTACCCATACGGTTATTGAAGGGGTTGGAGTTTTAAGGCGCCCGGCCAAAGAAACGGCCGCTCTTTTAATTTTCACCCTCCTTGCAACTTTAGGTGATGCCGGGATTTGGCTTACAGCCTTTGCGGCTGTAGGGGTTGATCTTGGGGTGTTGAAAGTGATTTTAGGGACAGCCCTTACAGCTTTAACTTTCCTGATTCCGGCAGCTCCCGGGTATGTGGGGTCTGCAGAAGCTGCGGGGTTGGCAGTTTACTCAGGGGTTTTAGGGGTTGAGGCAAACTTGGCTTCGGCAGCCATTGTATTTTTCCATATCCTGACTGTTTTGGTTATACTGGCCGGAGGGTTGACTTCCCTTTATCTTTTAAAGTTCGACCTAAAGTTTGTTTTGAGAAAATTAAAAAGGGAAAATTAAATTGACCGCAGGTCGACTTTAACTCCCGGGCCCATGGTGGGGGCAAGGGTAAGTTTTTTAACCCTGGATTTTCCTAAGGTATTATAGAGAGCTTTTATATTGGCTGCAACCTCTTCCGAAGCCTGATCGGCTTTTCCAATCACTATATGGATTACCTGTCCGTTAGGCTCTGTTTTATACTCAACTTTACCTGCACGGAGCTCTGTAATAGTCTTTTCTAGGTTATCAGTAATAGTCCCGTTTTTAGGATTAGGCATTAGGCTTCTGGGTCCCAGGATTCGGGCCACTTTGGCCAGTTTCGGCATCCACTGTGGGGTTGTAACCAGGACATCGAAATTTATTTTTCCTTTGTCTATTTCGGAGATTACCTCATCAGTGCCTTCAATATCCGCTCCGGCTTCTTTGCCTCCCTGGCCGAAGGCTAGGATTTTTAAGGATTTACCGGAAAGATATGGCATGGAAGTAAGCCCCCTTAAATTTTTTACAGAAGTATTAATATGAGCCTCCAGTGTTCCGGTAAATTTAGAATAGGATGCCTGCTGAGCCAGTTTAATCCCTTCCTCAAGAGGGTACCTCTGGTCCCTGTCGATTAGTTTGACTGCTTCCTGGTGTTTTTTACCCCGGCCCCGTGCTTTTCCCGGCTTTTTGGACTTTTTTGCCTTTTTGGGTTCAGCAGCTTCAACCTCTCCTGTTTCTACAGGCTCGGTTGCTTCGTTTGTAACTTCCGGCTCTATCTTCGGCTCCTCTATTTCAATAGTTTTTATCTTTGTCTGTCCCATATTAAATTTATTTTTGTACTTTTACTCCCATTGAACGGGCTGTGCCTTCAACAATTTTCATAGCCGCTTCAACATTTCTGGTGTTTAAATCGGGCATTTTAGCTTCAGCAATTTTCTTAACCTGGTCGGGGCTGAGTGTTCCGACACTCTCTTTGCCGGCTTTTCCTGACCCTTTTTCCTTACCCATGGCTTTTTTTATCATCTCTGCAACAGGAGGCTCTTTGGTAATAAAGGAGAAGGTCCTGTCCTCGAAAACCGTGATCACAACCGGGAGGATGTTGCCTGACTTATCGGCAGTTTTCTCATTGAAAGCTTTAACAAATTCCATAATAGGAAGACCGTGCTGGCCTAAAGCCGGCCCTACAGGAGGGGCTGCGGTAGCTGCCCCGGCCGGAATATTTAGCTTGATGTAGGTCTTAATTTTTTTAGCCATAATGAATCCTTAAAGTTTTGCCACCTGGAGAAAATCCAGCTCAACCGGTGTTTCTCTGCCGAAGATAGAAACCAGGACTTTGACTTTCCCTCTTTCTTTATCAACATTGTCCACTTTACCGATGAATTCAGCAAAAGGACCATCCACGATTTTAACTGTGTCACCTTCAGTAAAGATCTGCTTGTATGTGGGCTGGGCTCCCTGTGTCATAAAACTGACAATCGATTTAACTTCCGATTCAGGGATAGGGGTGGGTTTGTTCCCCATGCCGATAAAAGCAGTTACTCCCTGGGTGGTCCGAACGGCCAGCCAAGAGGTATCATCCAGGATCATCTTAACCAGGATATATCCGGGAAATATCTTTTCTTTAACCGTTTCTTTTTTGCCTGAGCGGATTTCTATTTTTTCCTGGGTGGGGACTAAAACTTCCCTTATCCTATCTTCCAGGTGCTCGGATTCAACCCGCTGTTTTAAGGCTGCAGCTACTTTATTTTCATGGCCGGAATAGGTGTGTACTACGTACCATTTGGCGCCGGATGTGTCTTCTTCAGGCAATTCATCAGCAGGCGGGGCAGGGGTTTCTTCTTCTTTTTCTTCTGCTTCTTCTTTGGCACCTTCTTCTATTAAAGCATCAACGGATTCAGAAGCCTCGGTTTCATCAGCTGGTACAGCTTTTTCAGCCGGTTCAGTTTGTTCAGCAGATTCGGTAGCTTCTGTTGTTGGAGCTTCAGCTAAGCCGGCAGTGTCAGTGGTGTCGGCTGGCTCGGTTGTTTCCGGTTTAGTCTCTTCTCCTGCTGTATCCCCACCTGTCACTTCTTCAGTAACTGTCTCTTCAGCTTTTGATACCTCTTCTACTGCATCTTCTTTCTCCGCAGTAATATCCTCAGGTAAAACCTGATCCTGGGTAGTATCATCTGCAACTGGTTTGTTAGTGTCGTCCATATTTTTGCTTTCTACCAATGAGTCCGCTTCGCGTCCTCTTGGTGGAGCCACCTTATCTTTGCAAAATTACTTCCAGTAATTTTGTTAAAATAAAGTCGACTCCGCCAATAAAAAAGCCTACGGTCAAGGTTACTACAATAACAATGACTGTAAGCTTAACGGTTTGATTTGGTGTTGGCCAAACAACCTTTGATAATTCTACCTTAACTTCGGATAAAAAATCAAGTGCCTTATGCATGCGATTAGTTTAACATATTGAAACCCTGGCTTCCAGGGAGTATATTTGGGTGGGTTCCCAATGAAAAAACATCTTGCTATCATGCATAAATCAGTGGCCGAAGCTATTCTTTCTGGCAAAAAGACTATCGAAACCCGTTTCAGCAAAGCAAGGATAGCTCCGTTTGGGGCAGTCTCGATAGGGGATATTATATATATGAAGCTTCCGGGTGGTGATGTTGTGGGCCAATTCAAAGTTAAAAAAGTCTTTTCTTTTGAGGGGTTAACCCCGGAGGATGTAGACAAAATTTTCTCAGATTATGGTAAAAGGATTGGTATAGGAAGCAAGGAGGAAGATGAAGGGTATCATCAGGACAAAAGAGAAAGTAAGTTCGGCACTTTAATCTTTATTTCCGAATCCGAGAGATTCATTACTTCACCAATTAAAGTAAAAAAGTCCGACCTGCGCGGCTGGATGGTACTGGAAAACTAAATTTGAGGGGACTTGCTGCGCCTTCTTTTAAAACTCTTGTGTAATAGCTTCTCTTCTTAATATCCCGCCAGGATTGTATCACCCTCTTTTATCTTTAAAGGGTATTTTCCCGGGTGTAGGCTTCTTTGAAAATACCTGCCAGATTTTCCTCGGTTTGGTTAAGTGTTTCGCCCTGTAAAGTAATAAACTTTAGGAGTATAGTGAGTGATTTTTGAGCAAAGGAAAGATCCTGCTTAAGAAGAGAAGGGTTGGCTAAAGTAAGACTATCCAGGTCAGTAATGGAGCTGTCAAGACAAATATTGTGGGAAGTTAAAAAGTTGTGGGCAAATCCCAGCCGGTGCATCCGTCCGACATTTATCCCCAAATTCTCCGCAAACCATTCTAGAAAACTGTCCGTTTGTAAAAGCCCGCGTTCTCCGGTTATTTGGAAAGCTGTCTTTTTAGCATCTTTTAAAAAAAGTTTAGCTTGGTCAGGTAGCCAAGGGCCCAAATTCCTGATCCGGGCTTTTAGCCTGAAGGCACGAACAGCAATTACCGGCTCAAAGCATCCTGGTATGAGGCCTCTTAAGTAAGCGTCATACATAGGGACCCTGTCTCCTTCGTAGATGATTTCATTCAGCCGAAGGATGGCCAGAACCCGGTGAGTGGAAATTTCCTCTGAATAAAATTTCTCGCTTCTTTGATAATCCAAAAAAGCTTGGGATGATTTTAAAAAACCCTGGCTGGTGCGAATTGTACCTAACTCCGGATTAAGAACGGGAAAAATATCTGAGGGTGCGGGTTGTGGGTGAAGGTGGTAAGCGATATGGCCAACCCCTTTTAAGTCTATGTCCCGGTAAAAAACCCCTTGATTGTCTGAGAAAATGACTCTGCCTAACAGGGCTGAACGCTGGTGGGCTGGCCAGGTCTCTAAGGTAATATGGCCGGACTGGTCAGTAAAATAACCCAAAAGGGAGGGTTTTCCGGCTTCAAACTTAAAAGGTGTATTCAGGGCATGGTTGACTAATAAAACTTCTGTACTCACAGGCGAAAAAGCTACCCTCGTCTGTTGTGAATTTTCAAGGCTATAAGTTTTTAAATTAGATCCTAAGCCGGTTGGCAGCAAGAAATCTGTTTCTAAAAGCATGGCGAATATTTTACCTTAAAATAAGGAAGATATCAAAGCTACTGGGTGGTTTGGGTGGGGAGGACCTGGGCGGCCTGGGTGGCTGTAAAAGAGGAGAACTGATCTGAAAATATAGTAACATCTCTTTCTTCACCTGAAACCTCATCTTTTTGTTTTACCCTTTTATATCCGACAACCGTTTTAGATTTCTGGCCGGAAATAGCCAAATCTCTTTTGCCGTCTACTGTTGCTTCTATTATCCCGGTTGGGCGTTTAAAGGCGATATTCGGCTTGTCTACCAGGAGGTTGCTCATTATGCCATGCCAAATAGGGGTGGCGCCGGTGATACCAGAGGCAAGGCGCTGGTCCATAGGGGAGTTGTTCATGTTGCCTACCCAGACTCCAACCACAAATTCCGGTGTATATCCAAAGACCCAGTTGTCTCTTTTGTCGTCCGAGGTTCCCGTTTTGACGGCTACAGTATGGCCGGGGATTACCAGCTGGGAATTTGTTCCGAAGGCCGGCGCCCTGGCGTTATTATCAGATAAAACATGGCTTAAAAGATAGGCTATTTCTTCAGTAAGAGCTTTTTTCCCTTCCGGTTTTCGGTTGTTTTCCAAAACATTGCCGTTTGGGTCAATAACCTCCAGAATAGGATTAGGTTCATACATTAAGCCGCCGGAGGCAAGTGTCCCGTAAGCGGCCATCATATCAACCATCTTAACTGCCCCCCCTCCAAGGGTCAGTGAGAGGCCGTAGCTTTCAGTATCGGTTAAGGTTGTGATCCCCATATCCCTGGCTGTATTTAACATTTCAGGAATACCTACAAGCTGCAGTGTCTTTACAGCCGGAATATTATATGAAGAACCAAGTGCGGTTCGGATTGTTACCGGGCCATGGAAGCGCCCGTCATAATTTACCGGAGTATAGGGCTTGCCCCAGGGGTTTGGGAAAGAGGTCGGGGTATCTAAAAGAATTGTCCCCGGAGTGTAGCCTATCTTAAAAGCTGTTGCATAGGTTATTGGTTTGATTGATGATCCCGGTTGGCGAAGTGCCAGGGTCACATTGAAATTGCCGCCGTCTTTATCGAAATAATTTTTTGACCCCACCATACTTAGAATTTGGCCAGTTTTTGCTTCCGTTACCATGGCTGCCCCGTTACCCACTTTTAGCGGTTTAAGCTTGGCAACCTCCTCGGTCACCTGTTTTTCCGCCATTTCCTGAAGATCCAGGTCAAGGGTGGTGATAACTTTAAGCCCCCCTTGGGAAACTATTTTATCCCCGTATTTTCTTGCCAAGACGGAGCGAATGTACATAACAAAATGTGCGGCTTTTATGTCTTGGACAGGAGCTTTGAACGAAAGTTCCCGGTTCCCTGCCTCTTCAGCCTCCTCCTGTGTCAGATACCCTTCGGCGACCATGCGCGAAAGGACTGCCTTTTGCCGTTCAACACCTTTTTCAGGGTGGATGCCGTAGGGGGAATATTCGGTGGGGGCTGCCGGGAGCCCTGCTAAAAAAGCACTTTCTGCAAGGTCTAGGTCTTTGGCCTCTTTTCCAAAATACATTTCGGCAGCTGTTTCAATTCCCCAGACAGGCCCGCCATAGGGCGCTTCGTTAAAGTACATCTGTAAAATGTCCGCTTTACTGTAAATTCGTTCGGTCCAAAGGGCTAAAATTGCTTCTTTTATCTTCCTGCCTAATGTCTGGTCTGAGGTTAAAAGGGTATTTTTAATCAGCTGCTGGGTTATCGTTGATCCCCCCTGAAGAGTTGTTTTTGATCCTGATAAATTAAGCCTTAGAGCTCGTGCGATGCCGGCCGGGTCAACACCGATGTGGCGATAAAAGTTTTTATCCTCTGTTGCGATTGTTGCATTTATTAAATGAGGGGGAAGTTCGTCGAGTTTTACCAGCTTTCTGTTTCTACCTTCGTAAAACTGGTAAAGCATTTTTCCCTCCCGATCCATAATTTGGGTCGTTAAGGGCCGTCCGGTGGGGGTAAGGAGAGAAGGAGTCGGGAGGGTCAGGGCAAGCTTGGCAATTCCAAGTGAATAACCAAGTAAGATAAAAGCCAAAACTCCCAGAAGAATTTGCAGTCTGATTGTTCTGGGAAAAGTGTGTATAAAACTTACTCTAAACCTATGCCATAGCACTTCACTAAGAGGCTTTAAGCGGGGGCGGCCTCTCTTTTTATAAAAAGAGAGCGCCCAGGTTTTTTTCTCGGTACGTTTTAAAGAAATACGATATATAGTCAGTTTGCGGATTGGGATATTTTTAAGGCGCATTAAAACAGCACTTAATAAAAACGCCCAGATATCTTTACGTGCAGCAATTTTTTTTACAGGTTTAACTTTTTTTGCTTTAACCTTCCGGACTGCCTTCTTTTTTTTGGGTAATCTTAATTTAACCTGGGATAATTTTGAAAATATGTTTCCGGGAACCTGTCCGATTTTAATAAGTAAAAATAGGGGACTTAAGTAAAGACATTTAAAAAAGGTCACGCAAAAAATTTGAAGATTAAACTTTTTAGAAGCAGAAGTTGTGCGCCGTTTCCCCATAGTAACCGGTAAAAAGCGGGCAGAGGGCCAACCTATTTAAATTATCTTATTTTGTAAGAATTAAAAGAAAGGCTACGTAAAGATATCAGAATAGGGCAGAAAATATCAAGTAGCAAATCCAAGGCATTGATTTGAATTTTCAAATGTTTGTAAATTACTTACCTGAATATCTCTTTGGCAAATTCCCAGTACTCGGGATATCCTTTGTCTTTCATAAAATACCACCATTCAGCTCCCCATAGATATTGTCTTTTAATGTGTGTATTGGCTGCGAACTCTGTTGTGCCTTTAAAATCGTTTATAGAAAAAAGCTTAATTTGGTCTTCGATGGAAGTATTTAAAATAGGGCTGCCGGTTATCCAGGGCTCTGCCTGGAGCTCGCTAATAAAAATATCACTTGTTCCGCCGTATATCTTAGGTACAAGAAAAACCTTCAAGCGGTATAAAACAGGCGGGAAAGGGTAATTAACAAAACCAAACCAGGGGTTATAAACAGTCTGGTAAAGGGAAGTCCCCATCTGATCCGGGATCTTTAAGGCGCTGGACCAGAGGCTAAGCTCTCCGGAATCAGTCAATATAACAGGGCGGCTATCGTTATTCTTTACTAGACTTACCTCTTCTTTTAGAAATTGCTCACCAAAAATGCTACATTCACCAAAAAACTGCAGCATTGGCTCATTTTCTACCTGCCAGGCAATGATCTCAGGTGATTTTGAAAAATGTTCGACGGAAGTCTTAATCAAATTTAAGATTTCCGGTTTTAACTTTTCCTTACTTAAATCTTTAGCCCAGGCAGGTGGGTAACACTCCGGCCATCTGGGAACTCTGTAACCAATGGCTAAAATTACTTTAACATTTTTTTCCCGGGAAGTTTCCAGGAGTTTGTCGACTTCTGAAAAATCAAATTTACCCTTTTCTTTTTCTACTCTTTCCCAATAAACAGGGATTCTTACTTCTTTTACTCCCAAATCGGACAGGATAGTCCGGTATGCTTCACTCGGATTAAGCCCTAAAGATTCTGCATAAGGCGCAGAAAAGGTGATCCCGTATGAGATTTTAGGAGGAGGGTTTATAACCCTGATGACCAAATCGAAAATCCATGAGGCAAGAAGCAGGCTGGATATGATAATTAAAAGAAGAAGTAAATATCTAAAGATTTTAAGGAAAATTTTCATCGGGCTAAAAGGAAAAGGCCGAGACTTAAAATAAATACTCCGATTATTTTTTGTATGACAACGTTTTTCGATAAATGCTCATCTAAAACATGGGGAAATTTTTTGGCCAAAATAATAGCCAGAAGTAAAATGGTTATATATTGCACTCCGAATAGGGAATTAACTAAAGAAGCACTGGCTAAAGTTATGCCAAAGCTGATTAAAAGACCGGAAATTGCCCCTAATATTTGTGCTCCCAAAAGTAAAGCAGCTGAAGTTTTTGAAACCATTGGGCTTTCGGCTTTATGGGATCTTATTTGGCGGCGGACAATGGGGAATATTAAAAAGGTGGCGGCAAAAAGACCGGCTGCAATTCGGCTGATAATTAAGCCATTCAGAAAGGTTCCTTCTTGAAAGGCAAGTCTAAGGAGAACAAAGGCTAGTCCGAATAAAAACCCGGAGATAATCATCCATAAAAAGGTGTGGTTAAACTTAAGCTTGGAAGACCACTGGTTATGGGTAAAAACAATACTGCCGATGCCTAAAATTCCAACCGCCAGATACTGAGTTTTAGTTAACAGCTGGCCTAAGGCCAACCATTCGATTAAAAGGGCAAAGAAGGGGTTGAAAATACCGATCAGTGGCCCGGCAGTGGATGCTTCGTTATATTTTAAGCTGACAAAAAAAGCATACAGGGCCAGAACGGAAACAATTCCGGAGATAATGGCATAGTAGGTGGAAAGGCTAAAGCTAAAGGAAAAACCAAAGGGGATTAAAAAGACAATAAAAAGCTGAAGGATGTTTACATAAAAAGTAAATGTCAGGGGATTGCTGACGGATTTTCGAAGGAGGATTTTATCAATAACCGTGGACCCGGCTGCAAAGGCATAAGCTAGTATGGCGATAGGTAGAAAGCTCATTTAATATCCAGTACTTCACTCACATGTACCCTGTGGCCCAAAAATTTCATTAGGTGATGGCGGATGCCGTTATTTTTAATAATATCTGCATAAACTAAAGAAGAAGGAAGAGGTGTTCTTTTTTGAGTTTGGTAATCAACTTCAATAAGCCCAAAGCGGGGATTAAATCCTCTGTGCCATTCGAAGTTGTCAAGAAGCGACCAATAGAAAAAGCCTTTTACTTTAACCCCTGCTTCAATGGCCCTGTTAACCTCCTGAAGGTATTGCATTAAAAACCTGATTCTCCGGTCGTCATTTAAGGCGGCGATCCCCACCTCTGTTATATAAATAGGAAGGCCATCTTTTAAATCTGTTAAAACGTCAAAGAGGCCTTCGGGATACACCTCCCATCCTAAATCTGAAACATCTTTGGTGTAATGGGTTACATCTTCCTGCTTTGGAATCAGCCCGCCGTCGCGTTTTAAACGGTGATGGAAATAGTAATTAACACCTAAAAAGTCATGTGATCCTTTGGTTAAAAAATAAAAAGCGTGGTTTGCTGTTAGATCGGCAGCAATTACTCCTATTTGTTCTATGATCGAGTGTTGATGGTAAGCGGTATATGATTGGACATTCTGTGCCATGCCGACTTTTGCGTCAGGGATTAGCTTATGAATTGCCTTATATGCTTTTTTGTGGGCAGAGGCAAAATGGAGGTAAGTTTTTATTTGGCCTAAAAGGCCTTTTTGCGGATAAGGCCATTGAGGGTCTATATAGTGATGCCAGATGTAAATTCCTGGCTCGTTAATGGTAATCCAGAAATCAACATAATCTTTTAGCTCGGGGACGATCCTTTTTACGAAACGTTCAAAATACTTCGGAGTTTTTCTGTTTTCCCATCCACCTTTTTGTACCAGCCAGGCAGGGTTGGAGAAATGGTGTAAAGTCAGCATGACTTTTATGTTTCGATCCCTAAGGGATTTTAAAACTTGTTTATAATGGTCGATAGCATCCTGACTAAAAATTCCTTCTTCCGGTTCGATTCTCGACCATTCAATAGATAGTCTATGGGCATTGTGGTTCTGATTTTTAATCAGGTCAAAGTCTGCTTCGTAACGGTTGTAGTGATCGCAAGCTTTTCCGGATCTTTTTTCCGGAGGCCATTTAGCTTGTTCCCACTGCCACCAGTCGGAGTGGACATTGTTTCCTTCAACCTGGTGGGCAGAGGTGGCTGCACCCCATAAAAACCCTTCCGGGAATTTCAAGGTCTGATGGTCGTGTTTTGGAGTAACCATATATTTACAATATCACAAATTTTTCAACAGGTGCTATGATTGAAATATGAAGTTCCTGCCTGTTACTTTTGTGGTGGTGGCTATGGTTTCGGTGGTGGCTTATATTGCGCTCTTTCGGGATAGGGAGACTCCTCCTGTAAAGCAGGAAGTAACCGAGGTTGTACCTCTTCAACCGGTAGAACTGCCGGCAGCTCCGCCTTCGCAGCAGGTGCCGGTCCCTAAACCGACTACCGCCCCTCCTCCGGCCGGCTCCCAGGGAGCTTTGTCCAGCCTTTCGGCGATGGAGGCAAGAATAAAAACTTTGGAGACTGCTGTCTCCAACCTGCAAAGCCAGGTTAATCAAACCCAAACTACCCAGACCACAACCACTACAACAACCAAAAAAGCTCCGGTTTATATCCCTCTGGGCTCAGGTGGACAATGGAATGACCAAAACTGGCTTGCCTTAAGTTCTTATGAGGTCTCTGTTGACCCTGCAGAATATGAGGGGTATACAAATATGCAGCTTGAAGTAAATATGAGGCTGGTACAGGCGGCAGGGAAGGCATATGCCAGGTTATATAACGTAACAGATGGGAACGAGATAGTATCAGAAGTTTCAACTGAGTTGGATAAGGCTGTGCTTTTAACATCCACCACTTTTAAGCTCCCCACTGGGAGAAAAACTTATCGTCTCCAGGTTAAAAGTACCTACGGGTTTAATATCGAACTGCAGACAGCCCGGATTAAGGTCAGTTTCTAAAGTAATCTTGATTATGGAGAAACGCTCCGAAATAGTTTAATCTTTTAAAAGATGAAAGCGAGTATTGAAGAAAAAAAGGAGATTGCCGAAGGGACTTTGATGGTGAAATTCAGGCTTTCGGGGGAACTAAACTTTAAACCTGGGCAATATTTTTTTGTTTCCCTGATAAACCCGCCTTACATGGACGGGCGGGGAGCGCTGAGGCATTTTTCCATTGTGAACTCTCCGAATGAAAAAAGGGTTATTACTATGACCACGAGGCTTCGGGATAGCGCCTTTAAGAAATCCCTAAAAGAAATGCCACTTGGATCTGAGGTAAATATCAGTTCCATAGAGGGAAATTTTGTTTTGCCGGAGGATTTAAAAAGACCCCTGGTTTTTCTGGCCGGAGGGATCGGGATTACGCCGTATATTAGCATGTTGCGGTATGCTAAGGAGGAGAATCTGCCGACAAAAATTACCCTGCTATATTCCAACAAGGATCAGAAAGGGACTGCTTATTTGGAAGAGCTTTTAAACCTGGATAAATCAAATCCCAACTTTAAACTGGTGCTGACTATGACGGAAGACAAAAAATGGAAAGGGGAAAGCGGCCGGATTGACGGAAGTTTTATTAAAAAGTATGTAAAGGATCTTAAAGAGCCGCTTTTTTATGTCTCCGGCCCACCGGCGATGGTTTCGGCAATAAAAGAAACTTTAAAGGAACTTAACTTAAACCCGGCCAACATCAAAGCGGAAAGCTTCTCCGGATATTAAACGCTTTGGGACTTAAATCATTTCCTCGCTTGCTTCGGGTGCCCCTTTTCCTGTCTGCTCCTGCAGAGTCTCCAGAGCATTCATTTTGGCTTGATCGTCAGAAATCTCATCAGCGCTGGCTGCGTCTTTAAAAGTTTTATTGGTGATGCGTTTTGGGTCTCCGTGGTCCTCGTCAGGCATGCCGCATCCACAGGTATAACACATAAAAAATCACCTCCTTTAATTGTGCCCACACAAGATACACTTAAGACTTAAGAGGCGAAATACAAAAAAGTAAGAGTTCCGTAAACGAAATTCTTGCGATCTATCTGTGGATAGACCTAAAGAGTTCCGTAAACGCAACTCTTGATCCGTAAAAATAGATCTAAGGGGTTTGGAAAGAAGGTTTCGTGCACGCCCCGGTAAACTATGTTGGAAAATATTATATGGAAAATTCAGGATATTTTGCAGAATTTAGTCTTGTCTGAATAGTAGTTTGGTTTTTCAGCAAAAGGATGTGCTAAGAATTAATTTCGCTCGAAACATCTCCGCCAACTTCTTTATTCGGTCTTAATGCCAACACCCTCTCTAGTAATTTTTTTCTGTCTTCTGGTACAACATAGATCTCATGGAGAAGTGCTTTTACGGCAGTTATAAGAAAATCAAATTCCCCTTGAGTCCATTGTTCCCAATCTTTATCTTCGTGGAGTTCTTCACTGGTCATACCTTGAATGTTGGATAAAGCATCAAATAACTCCTCAGGTACCTTAGGATATTTTCCCTTAACCCATTTAATTTGGTCCTCGTAAGAGAGAGCGGCCCCTTTTTTATCTTTTTCTTCACTAGCTTTTTGCTTACTTAAAAATTTATAAATTGCTTTGCGGAGAGCTCCTGAAGCTCCTACTAAAAAATTCATTTTTCTGCAACCCTCCGCCTCGGATACCAATACTCTTATTACATTGGGTATTCTATGGTCAAGAGTAAAAAAAGAAGTTGGATGGTGATAAAAAAAATAATTGTCGAGTTTTTCCTCATCTGGCTGAATGCGCATTAATTTACCATCATTATCCTTAATTTCAAAAGAGATAACGAATTTTCTTTGGTCCATAGGGAAGTATGATAAGTGGAGCGATTTATATGAACAGCCGTGGCATTGGATAATATAGCCAAAAGTTTTTTTGTCTTGAGACCAGTCAAAGGTAAAACTGTCGTAGATGCTGTAAACTACAGAATGACGATTACAAAAGGGACAATTATACGTGTCTCCATCAATAAAGTATTTATTATCAAGTTCTGATTGGTCACTCATCTTTCTGTACTATCTTTTCCAAAATTTCAGGTCTTATTTCCATTAAGTGCCCTTTATATTCGATTTCCAACACCTTTGCAGGGTTTGGGTAATCCCAAGGTATGAATTGGGTCATATTTTGGGTTGCCTCGCTGGCTGTGCCGTTTGCAGCTGTCCTTACTGAAAAATGTCCCCCGAAGTCCCCATTTTCCGGTTGTCCTTGCCGGCACCTAGAGTGTGGGTTGTAGATGCATTCCATGGCGCGATTAGGTGTATAGGGTACTATAATTGCATAATCAGGTTTAGGTGATATGCTTTGAATCTGAGAGGGCAGGTCTGTAACCATTTTGCAAATTATAGCAGTTTAAAGGTAGAATTCCAATCCTGTAAACTCGGTATTGTGAACAGAAGGTGTCGGGGAACTTCTGCAAGTCTGGGGTTATAGATGGCTTGGAAAATATATGTGGGCTTTCGCATTCATTATCCCAAAAACCCCGGGGTAAGTAATATTTTAAAATTGGCACCATTTAGGATTTTAGGAGATCAATTCCTCAAGAGTCGTTTTTAAGGCTCTTGCAGGTTTATTGAGGGCGAAGGGTGGGGTTAGTTTGTTCCCCGGCCTCTAGCTCTATTAATGTCTTTGGGCCAACATATGCAAGTTCAGCTAGTTGTTCCTGCGTTAAGCTTTGGTTTTTCCTTAACCTTCTTATTTTATCCCCGAGCTTTTTATATCTTGCCATTGACTAAATTCTGGAATATATGCCAGAATGTGAACAGGAAATATATTCCAGTTATAGGCATATAGAAATGGTAAAACAGTATGACTACTTCTAATAAATTATTGCTGGGGATTTTTCTCCTCTTACTTTTTTTCGGGTATTGGATTCTAATGAGGCCTTCGCAGATCAAACAGGAATGTTATCAGAAAGCAACTGGACCTTGGTATTCGTTTAGTCTTAAAAAAGAGGTGGCTGATTTTAGACTTTCCGCATATGAGGAGTGCCTAAAAGCGAAAGGTCTATAAAATTTGATAGTTTTTAGCAAAATTATCTACATGCCAGTGTAGCTTTAGAAGAACTGTTTTTAGAGTGTTGTGCGAAAAAAGTAGTAGTTAGTGCACGGGCGCAAGGATTCGAACCCTGACTAAAGCTTTTGGAGAGCTTTGTGCTACCATTACACCACGCCCGTATTCAGTAATTATACCAAGTTTAAGAGTATGTTAAAATGTCGGGCACTTATGGAAAGAAAAATAAACCAAAATAACCCTCCAAAGCTTCTGCATATAGATCGCTGGGTTGAAGAATCATATTATCGGCTCTTGTCAGCTACCTTAGAAGAAGAATCTACGATTAAAGACTTGATAAAATTGGGGAGCATATCTTCCTATGCCCAGTTTCTTCATGAAGGGGTCGAATTTTTCGAAGAAAATCCTGAATATTTGAACTAATTACTTAATTTTTCCTTCGTTATGGATTGTGGCCTTGCGGCACTTTTTACAATATTTGTTTAAGCTTAATTTCTCCTTGGTTGAAATGACATTTTTTTCTGTCACATAATTTTTGCTTTTGCAGACAGAACACTCAAGGTTAAATATTTGTCGGTTTCCTTTTTTGGCCATAGTGGGAAGAATTATATCTTAAGTTGGCCTTGGTATGCAAGGATTAGCTTGGACATTTGGTTTATATAGGTTTTGGGTCCGGTGTACTCATTTTGAATAATTCCCCTTGCTTCAGGAAGGCTTTTAGGTTCTTTATAAGCGCGCCTCGCTAAAAGTGCCTCAAACATATCTGCCAAAGCGACGATAGCTGCAAGGTCAGTTATACCCGGTGGGTCCGGACGGTAACCAGGAAGCTCATTTAATAGAGATCTCCATTTTTCTTCGGGAGGGTAACCGTCTTTTATATAGTTGTGGTGTTTCAGCACAATCTCAAGCACCTGCCAGGGGGTTTTATACGGTTTAAAGTCCCTTAAAGATGAAAATCCCTCGTTAACATGAACCTGCATTACATACCTCTCCCAGACAGCAAGCTTATTTGGGTTATCAATCAGTTTAGTTGTAATCACGGTTTTTCCCTGGTCATGACGGAGAGCACCACGGCAAAGATAGTCCATTTGTTCGGAGTTAAGCCCTAACTCAAACCCTAAACTCACAGCATATTTTGCAACCTCAAGGGTGTGAAGGTATGTAGGCGGATGGTGGTCTTGAAGCTCTGCCAGGAAAAATTTATTATCCGGCCGGTAAAGCTGTTCTTTTAAAAGACGCTCGGTCTTGCTAGTGACGGATTCGAGCCTCATGAGCCGAAGGCGGGAATCGGACCCGCGACCTGCTCCTTACCATGGAGCTGCTCTACCACTGAGCCACTTCGGCTTTCAGCCTTGTGTCTCGCGCTTTCGCACTGAAACTTTTAGTTTTATGCTTCGCGCTGAACCACTTCGGCTAACCTGAAAATTTTACCAAATTTGATGGATCTAATCTACTGATGCTTGTGAGTGAAGTTTTAAATATTCCAGTCTCCAAGCTCTGCCATTGCCTTTGTTTAGATTGCGAAAGTGTGGCGTCAAAGAGTGGCAGTTGGGGCAGATTAACCTTAAATTTTCTTCTTTATTATTGCCTGCATTTCCGTCAATATGGTCTATTTCTAAGGGCACCTTTTTAGTAATAGGATTTCTTTGATTCCAACCACAAAGCGAGCACTTATCATTATATTTTTCTCTTAAATAACGTTTAATGTAGCCTGAAATGAAATTGGTAGAAATGCCAATTTTTCCGTCCTCAACTCCAGCTTTCCATCTTTGGATATACTTATTATGTTTATTTCTGGCTTGACACTTA
>ORJL011869012.1_pt1 | contig 24287 bp, 16 predicted proteins | sample 1779941 | NCBI WGS metagenome assembly ORJL01 (sample SAMEA104232317, study PRJEB22302) | groundwater metagenome | biome: forest; feature: aquifer; material: groundwater | place: USA | collected 2011-08-07 | depth 5.8 m
CGGATCCGAGATGCGCACTTTGGCGGCGTTGGTGCGTGTCGCGCCGAGCAGCCAGGGCTGTGTGCCGTCGTTGGCGATGATGCCGTCATTGACGGTGCCTTCGATTTCGGGAAGCGGGAGCCAGCCGGCGCCTACGTTGTACTCGATCTTGACGTTGGCGGGAACGCTGGCCAGCGCGGTGGTCCACGTAATGGTGTGCGTATCCGTCGCGACCCAGACGTTGCCGGTAACGGGCGCCGTGAACGTGAACTTGGACAGCGTAGAGCTCACCGCAGTCGAGGGGTCCTCGACCGAGGAATCAGCCGCATCGACAACCTTGAGACGAAAGTTATCCTTAACAATCGGAAAATCGTTGGGAATAGCCCAGCCGTAGCTGTGTGCGCCTTGCGCGCCGCTCGGAACGGTCAGGATATCGCCGCCCGCGTTGCGGATAATGGTCCACGGGCCGCCGTTTCCGGCCGTCGAATAATAGAATTTGACGTTTTGGATGGCGCCGTGCGTATTATCCCAGTTGATGGTTTGCGAGCTTCCGATGCGCCATTTCACCGGCGTCGTGTCGTCGGGTGTCGTCATCGTAAGCTGGCCGACGATCTTGAAACCGGCGGATATCGCCGTCGTCGCCCAAGCGTCCGAGGTCGGCAGCGTCAGTACGCGGACCTTAATGGAATTTGAGTTCGTCATGTCATTAGGAATTGACGGCCACGTCTGCGAGCCATCATTGAGCGTTGTAGCGAAGATCTCGACTTGGTCTCCGTCGAACGTGCCGTCTTTGGCATATTCGACTTTCACATTGGTGACGTTGGAGCCGGTCGTGTCCCAAACAATGTTGCGCGTGGTCTCGTTGACTCTCCACACATCAAGACCGGAGGAGGCCGGAGACGTGACGACCAGATATGGCCTGACCATAAAAGCCGTCGATGCATACGCCGGCGTCGTGCCGTTATTGGCCGAAAGGCGGACTTGCGCGAGATTCGTGGCGACGGTCGTATTCGGCGCGTTCAGCGCAAAGGTATAGGAAGGCCCGGCTGCCGGCGCGATGGTTGTGATAGTGGACCAACTCGTGCCGTCGAAATATTCCACCTTAACGGTGCCGATGGTGCCGCTCGACGTGTAGTTGATGGTTAAATTGTCGCGCAAAACGTAAGGGCCCGCAGGATTGGTCAGATTGATTTTGCCCTTGATCGCGAATTGGATGCCCGAATCGCTGGTGACTTGCAGGGCGGCGATGGCCTGATAACCCACATTGGTTAGACGAAACTTCACGAAGTCGCTGATGGCGTTCGGCACTTGTACGGTGATACTTTGTCCCACCTGATCGCTGTCGATGTTGGTCTGGTAGTCGGTCCAGGTAGGAGTCGGTTGATCTGCATTGGCCGTATATTGAAGTTTGATGGTGCCGGCGCCGCTCGAGACCCAACTCACCGTCATGTTATCACCGACATAGCGCGTGGCCGGCCCGTTGGGGGCAGTCAGCGTAAGGCTCGGTTTGATGATAAACAGCGCCGAGTCCACGGAGGTCGTGTTGTCAAACGGGTTGCCGGTCGCCTTCACGCGCACACGCACCAGGTTGCTGACGGCCGCAGCAGGAATGCCCGTGCCGCCTGGGCTCCACACGTAGCTATTTCCAGAGGTCGAGCCAACGATGGAATTGGCGTAAAGATCGGTGCCGTCATTTTTCGTGTAATCGATCCTGACGTTCGTGATGCCCTTGGCTACCCAGTCTATAGAACGCGAGGTCTCAGCGGCGGTCCAAGTCGTGCCGTTAGGCTGGCTGATCGTGATACTGCCGTAGACATCGTTGTTGATCGCTGATTGGCTCATGACATCCGTCTCGTCGCCGACCATGACGACTTTCACGCGCATGTCATCGCCGACGATCCCCGCAGTGTTGGGAATGGCCCACGCCGGTGAGTACGTATAGGGTGTGCTCGGGGGGAGGAGAGTCAGCGACGCCCCGTTGATTTTTTGGCCGACGGGGTAGGTAAGGCCGTCATCCATCGAGTAATAAAGGTCAAAGCTGTCCGTCGTGCGGCCGGTGTGGCTGAATGTGATCACCGTATTGCCGTCGATACTGTAGGTTTGATTGGACGGTGCCGTCAGCGTGATCGAAGGCTTGAGCGAGATCACGTTGGAAACCTTGGAAACATTGGTTGGGTCGGCGTCGTACTGCACCTTGAGGCGCGTGGTGCCGCGCGCGGCGTCAGGGATGTTATTCCATGTGAAGCTGTGGTTGCCGTTCTGATAGTCGCCGGCCAGCGTCGTGATGTTCACGAAATCCGTGCCGTTAATAGAATACAGCAGGGACACTTTTTGGAAATTGGGAGTGCCGGCATCGGGCATCGTACCGTGATTGGTCCATTGAATATTGGTACTACCGCCGACACGCAAAACCTGCCCGCCGCTGGGCTGGATAAAATCAAATGCGCCGCGGATCTCGAACGTGGCGTCCGACAGGTCGTTGATCGTCGTCACCGAAGCATGCTGGACCTTGAGCTTGGCGTTCGGGCTGATGGCGTCGACGACGGACCACCCGACCAGCGAGCTGAGCGTGCCCGCGGAATCCAAACTGCTGTAGGGACCGCCGGGGATCTCCGTCCATGGACCCGCGTCGCTGTTCTTGGAATAATAAAGCCGGACGCTGTTGGGGTTGGCGTCGGCGCCGTAATAGCGCCATTTCACGTCTTGGGCGGAATCCACCAGCCACACCGGGCCGCCGCCGTTGTGCTGAGCCATGACGACTTTGGCTTTCATTTTCACGTTGTACGTGGATTCGTCGAAGAGATCACCGAAATTGGCGGACTCAATGCGCAAACGCACCGTATCGCTCTCCGCCGTCCTCGGGATGGTCCAGATATAAGAAGAGTCGGGGCTCACAGACGACGTCAGGATGCTCGTGTCGACGGCGGTGTTGACGAACGTGGTGCCGTTCGTCGCATACTTGATTCTCATCGCGCCGATGTTGACAGGATTAGGGACGGCTGCCGCGTCATGGCTGTCCCAGTCGATGGTGACCGTGTCGGTGACCGGGTAATTGTTGGTCAGGTTCGGGTCCACGTTTCCGTTGGGGCTCGTGATAACGAAATTCGGGCGGATCTTCACGAAATCGGATTCGTCGAAAATCGTCGACTCGTAACCGACCAGCCGTACGCGAAAATAATTGGTGAACGAATCATTGGCCGGTAGCGCGGCGGCCGGCGGGACCCAGTTGATCGTCTTGTTGGTTTGGGCTGTGGCGTCCAGTGGGATATTGGTCCAGATCCCACCGCTGTCCTTGGTGTATTCGAGTTGGACGTTGCCCATGGTGGACGGCGTTTTGGTCCAAGTGATGGTGTAGCCGGCTGGCGTGCCGATGAGCCAGACCGGCGGCGACGGGTTATTAGGCGGCGCCGTAATGAGCACCGATCCGATGATCTTGAACGAGGCGGAGGAGACGCCGATGACGCTTGCGTCTTCCGAGCCGCCGGGTAAATGCACGATCTTGATCTTATAGTCGCCCGGGATCGATGGGCTAGGTCCGCTGAACGGCGCCGAGGCGGGATTCCATGACAGAGTTTGTTCGTTGGCGTTGGTGCCGCCAGCCGTCGAGTTATAAAGCACGGTGGGCCACGTGTTGTAATCGCCGTTGGCTGAGAGATAAACTCTGACGTTTTCCAGATTACCGGCGGGGATCCATTTGATGCTGATGCCGGAATACGGCTCGTTACCGGTATTGGGTCTGACGTTGGTGATCTTCGGTTTAATCGTAAAGTTATAGTCGGACAAGTCCGTGTAGACAACGGTGCCGTCATCGCCGCGCACGCGGATCTTCACGGTGCTGCTCACGACCGGCGGAACGGTCCACACGAGGTTCGCCGGGCTCGGACTGACACCGGTGGGCAGTGCGGCGGAGATTGGGGTGAAGCCGATCCCGTCCGTCGTGTATGCCACGTCGACTTTCAGAATTTGAGGGGAAACCGTCCATGTGATGCCATTGGGCGAATTGTAAGCGTCGCCGACGTACAGCACGAGACCCGCCGCGGTAGGCGCATCGACGCGGGCCGTCGGAATGACGGTGAACATGTTGGCCGACGTCGCCGTGATGGTGCCGTCGCTGAGGCTCGAGATCCTGATCCTCCCGAGAGCGCCGCTGGTGATAGCTTGGTCCGGGACCGTCCACCGGTAAACGCCGTGACCCGCGTAAGGAGGCGTGTCCCCCACCGCGCCGGGCGGCGTGGAAAAGTAATTGACCGCGAGCGAAGACGCATCGACCGGAGTGGCCACCGTATACCAGTTGATCCCGTTGTTCGGCGTGTATTCGATCTTGATGTTGCCCCAGCTCGTCTGACCCTGATAATCCCAGGTGATGTCATACGTTTTTTGAGATTCCATGGTGATGCCGCCGGCGTTGGGTGCGGTGATCTGCAAACCGCGCTTCACGGTGATCGCCGCGGCGGTCACGGAATTCACCGTCGCATCGCTATTGCTCTGGATCTTGAAATAGACGTTATTGCCGGGACTCACCAGATCCTCGACCTTCCAGGTGAAATCGATCTGCGCGGACGGGTCCGTGCCGAGCGCGATGTCGTTGGCGTCGGTGCCGGCGGGCCTCTTGGCGACGGTCCAGGGACCGCTCGGGCCGGCGGTCGAATAATAAAGCGTGCCTGTTATGCCCGCGCCGTTGAAATTGCCGTAATTGGTCCACGAGATCGTCTGGCTCGTACCGACCGTCCACGTCTGCCCGCCCGTCGGAGCGGCCATGACCAATTTACCCTTGATCTCGAAATTCGCGTTGGAATCGTCGTAGTTGCGGTCGGGCGTGCCGATCGTGATGGTCGGGGTGAGTATTCTGATCTTGACGGTGGTAGCCATCGTATTTTGGGTGGCCAGCGTCGCCGGAATGGTCCACTGATAAGTCCCCGCGTTGGCGCAAGGACTGGTGGTGATGTCACGCCATCCGCTGTTGAGCCAAGCTTGTATCGTGAGCGCATGGTTTGTGCCGCCGCAAACGCCGCCGGTCTTAAGATCGTCAGCGATCTCCCAGTTAATATTGACAGGGTCACCGACCCGATAAGTTTCACCCCCATCGGGCACGACCACTTTAAGCGGAGGAAATTCCAGCGTAAACCAGGACAGCATAATCGCCGGTAGGTCTGGGGGTACGGTGGCAGTGCCTCTTATAAACCTGAAGTTCGTGTTACTGGTCAATTGCCCGCGCAGCGAATACTCATCCAGCCACGTATTAACGCTAGTGACAACGCCCCTATCAACATAGGCCGAGAACACGCCCAGGGTCCGACTGAGCACGGTGCCGTTTGTATCCGTCCCCGCCGTGGTTTGATCGGAGTTGGCGGCGCCTGCCGGACTGATGGACAAGCGGTTTTTCTGGGTATAGGCGTTATCTTTAAATTCGATAAGAAACCAGGAAACATCTACCTGTTGATTGGCCACGCCCACTTCGAAGCGGCTGAAAGTAAGTGTGTCGGGGGCCCCATCGGTCAACTGGCCGTCCACATGCAAACGTGTTTCAAGGCCGGCCGTGGCCGTGCCGTTGCGATGCGACATAAAGAGTATGGATTTGGTCGGGTCTACGTTCAGAAGCTCGCCCAGCTCATAAGCCTGTCCGGAAGCTGTCGGTCCTTCATAAACCGGGCTGATGGTCCCCGTAGTACCGCCGGTCTGTGTGAATTTATACCGCTTGCCGGTGGCGGCGACTTGAAACATCCGGTTCGACATGGCCGCCGTCCAGGTGGTGCCGGTGCCTGTCACGGCCGCGCTTCCATTCGTGACGGCAACCGTTCCCGCGCTATAGATCGCGGGCGTCGTGTAACTGAGGCCGGTGGCGGCGATCTGGCAGAGTCCGCTTTGCACCGCAACGTCTTCATCAAATTCGACGACCTGATAAAAAACGTCTGAGAAATAACTGCTGGCGGAGTCGGTTCTCTGAATTCTCAGTTTGTTCGCCGCCGTAAAGTAAGCTTGATATTGATAATTTTCATCGGTACTGACCGAGGATCCGCTGTAGGATTTCCAGTTGATCAGAGCGATGGTCCGCGATTGATCGATGCTCTGCGGCAGCGTGATGGTTTTTTGCCGGCCGGCGGCGGTGGTGGCGTCACCGAAGACCGTGAGACCGGTGGTGACGGTCACGCCGGAGACGAACTCCACGATCATGAATTCAACGTTCACCGCGGCCGCGCCAAAACGCACGAACGTGATGGTGCGCTCGTCATCCAGCGTGGCAAACACGTCGCGATTGATGCGGCGGTCGGATCCCGTTGAAGCGGTAACGAAGACTACGCACTTGGATAGGTCCAGCATGACGGGCGTCACAGTTCCCAAATATCCGTCGGCATAGTTCAAATCCCCGTTGGGATCCGCGAGATCCAATGAATTGATCTCGATGGTTCCCAGCGCCATGCCCCCGCGGACGATGCGCTTGATCTGGTAAGCCTCGGCCGAAGCTGCAAAGCAAAATGTAACCGCTGCGACGGCAAAACCCAAAAACCATTTGGCGACAGTTTTATTCCGCATACAGCGCTCCCGCCGCCGGGGCTTTTTTCAAGAGCGTCAGCGCGACGGCCTTGGTACCCAGAACGGGCAGCTCCGCTTCCGGTCTCTTGTCCCCTTTCTTGTCTTCGAACAAGAGTTCATAATTCACCTTGACCGTGTCTCCCGGCTTGATCTCGGAAAGAGCCTTGACGCCGGAAAGCCTCAGCTTTTTGTCGAGGGGAATGAGCATCTCCTCAGTTCCCGCCGTTTCGGACTCGGCAAACTGCACGGCCAGCTTATTCTTCCAAATCGTCACTACCTGGCCGCTGATGGTCTTGGAGACCGTCTTCAGTTTTTTTTCTTCAGCCTTGGCGGCTTTGGGCGCCGCCGTCACCTTCTCGACACTTTTCAAAGTAACTGCGGGTTTTGGCCCGGCTTCGACACTCTTAGCCTCTAATTCATCGGAAACCTTGGCGGAGGTTTTCTTGGGATCGTAGTTCAGCGCCGCGAGAAGTTCCTCGTCGGTCACCGCGCTCTGAGCGGCGGCAGCGATGGATGACCCCAGGAGGGACGCTCCAAAAAACGCCGCCATCAATGCCGTGATAATAACCCGGCGCGGCGGCACGTTCTTTTTGTTATCCATATTTTTGTTCAGAGCCAGTATCCGCTCCCGATGCAGCATCCAGCTCAGGAAAAGGTCGTGCCGGCGGATCCTGAGGACGGCGCGGGTCGTCATCGAGGACCCTCCCCGTTGGACGGCGTTTGAGACAAGGGACTGCCGGTGACGAGAGATTCCTGCATTTGGCTGACGACATTTTCGTAGTGAGCCTTCAAGCGTTCGCGGCTCACATAAAAATAAACGGAAAAAACAGTCGCCACGACAAGCGCGCCCAGTGCAGCGGCCAGGAGACGGCGAAAAAGTGTGTTTTGGGGGCGGGCAGCTTCCGCGCGCGTTTCGACGGCTTCTATCATGCCTTGCTTCACACGTTCCGTAAAAGTTTCGGAACCAACGACGCCGCCGCGGCCGAGACGTTTTTCCAGAAGCGCTGTCTCATCCGCACTCATGGCTTCCACGTACCTCATATAGGAAGCGGGGTCTATTCCCAGGTTCGCAAGGACCTCTTTCGCCTCCTCGCTCATATCTGGCGCGCCCACTACAGGCGTCCCCGCATAACTGCCGAGACTGGTGCACGTCTCACCGGACGACAACCCCTGCCGATGCACGTGGCGCGTCAACTCGGCAAGTTGCTGCGATTTCTCGACGAACGTGGATTTGAAGCGCGATTCGAAAAGATGGCCGCGCCGGTCATACCGGCCGTTGAAGTATTTCGTGTAGAGGGAATTCAGACCGTGCATGATCTCGGAGATGGTCGAGCCTGGACGGGGCTCGAGCAAGAGGGTTATGCGCTGCGGGAGCAGGGAAAACGCATAGAGCCTGAATTGGTACTGCTTCTTATATTTGGCGAGGAGATCCATAAACATTTTGTGATCCGCCTTATCCTTGAAGATCACTTGCCCTTCGATGCATTTCGACGTCACGTAATAAATACTGCCTTCTACGTGAATTCTCGGCAATCTCGGCATCTCGAGGGGCTCCTTCGGAGGGTGCCAGGCTCTTTTCCCTCCGGGTGCCTGGCACTTTCGGCAGATTCCAAAAAAAACCAGGCCCAACGGTCCGCCGACGTTCTAGTGGCGGAAAACAACCGTGCCTGGACTTCCACTTTCGCGGCAACCTGCCAATCCATCGCGAAGCGATGCCCGCCGAAGATCTAGTGGCGGGCCCACACGACGATGGACGCACGGCTTTGCGCCCTCAAGTTACCTTGTCCGCCACACATCGTGGACGGATCCGCCAAGGCTCTGTGGTGGACTCGCCGCACATCGCGGACGAGTCCGCCGAAGTTCGCCTCAATGCTCCGGTGAATCCGTCCACAAAAGCATTGTGGACGAATCCGCCGATGCCTTAATGGCGGACTCTGTGGCGGGAGTTTGCTATTTTCGCTTATGTAATCCGTTGTCAATTATTACTTCGGCTATTTAATCCTATTCAAATATTACATATTTTTTCAAAGGAAGTCAAGAGGGGACTGAATTATAATTAATAAACCAAATACTAATATCTAGTTTATTCCGAGGCCGCCTCTTTTGAGACAAGGACTCCCGAGGATGTGGAAGCGGCTACCGGAGAAGGCGCTCCCGCACCAACGTCTTCGGCTTTCTTGAGGGTGAGTTTCTTCTGCGTGGAAAAATTATAAGTTTCAACTCTCTTGCCCTTTTCGTACAGGGTGCTGACCACGCCGTTCATGACATCCCCCTGCCAATCACCGCGCATGGAGAGGCTGCTTTCGCCCTCCTTGATCTGCTGATAGGTTTCCCAGGAGCCTTTGTCGGAATTCTCATAAGCGGTTACCGTATAGCCCACCGGCGGAAAGCCCTTTGGCTCGAGACCTTTCATACTGATTTTACCGTCCGCGAAAGAGAGGACGTCATTGACTGGTGCCTTGCCTTTGCCGTCCAGCGGCGGGGCGTAAGAAACTTCCCATTCAGTATTGAGGAGCTCAGCCTCGCGCTGCATCCGCAACTCTTCGATCGTCGATCTCTCGGATTTCTTCTTCAAGTCCTTGCTGGCTGCATGGACCGTTGAAATCGATTGCGTCATAACCAACAACGAAAGCAGCGCTATCAGAAAATTCTTCATACCGGGCACCCCTTTAGAAATTAATTAATACCTAGTAAATAAGTGTATTATTAAGTGGTACTATACATGCCTAATGCTGAAAACGCAAATAATTATTCAGAGCCTTTATATTGTGCTCCCACCGCGGCTCGATAGCTTGGGATCAATCGAAGCTCGTTGGGCGCGAGCCAATAATTGACGTCCAACGACTTTAAGGGCCATATAGCCCTGAGGTGCCCGCCGTCCTCCATCGTGAGATGCTTTTCACCAAACCGGTTCACAAGCTCGGCGAGGACATCGCGGTCCAGTGATTCCTCATCGGTGTCTTCCAAAAAGAAATAATAAGCGCTCAGCTTTCCGTCGATAAAAACCAGGCGGAGCAAGGCGCTTCTCGTGCCGAAATTAACCGAAGAAACTTCAAACAGCTTCGCCCGGCCTTCGTTTTCAAAGCTCACCAACGGATAAAAAACAGGATCCTGAGTTGCCGGTATGAGCTCGCGGCCGATGCATTTCTGCACGGTATCCGGCGTCATCCCCCATTCCGCGCCCATGATGGCCGCCTCGCCTTTGGCTGGAAGGGCCTTGGTGGCAGCTGGAACAGCCGGCGATTTCAGCGGAGCAGCGCCGCGCATGAGAAATACGGTAAGTAATAAAAGCGCCCCTGCGCCCAAGAAGATCGCGCCCGTCCGGCGCAGACTCATGAGGCTTTCGGCACAAAATCAGTTTTCTTCTTGGCGAACGGCGCGAGGCTGCCTTCGGGTACGGCAAAAACACGGTTCTCGGGCCGGACCGCGACAGCAACGGTTTTCGAATCAGGATCCGCTTTACCAAAGAAAAGCATTTTTTCTTTTTCTTCGGTGCCGATTTTTTCGCGTAAACGCACGGAGGGTGTCTCCTGAAAACCGTGTTCCGTCTTGGGGTCGAGCGCATCCACGCCGAAAAGATTTGATAGCTGATTCAAGAGTCTTTTAACTTCCATGGCGTCGGCAGGCTCTCCCGAAGAGTCAAACCGCCATTCATCGACGGCCGGAGCGGAACCTTCCGGATCGCGGTGCGTCAGAGACACCTCGACGCGCCCGTTGGACGCGAGTTCTAGGCGGGATATCTTGGAAATATCAGCGCTCATGACACGCAGATCGGCGAATGCCTTATAATCGATTTTAGAGTCCTTATTCCATAAACCAAGAACCCCGAGTAGATTCTTTTTTACGACCAGGACTTCGTGGCTCCCGCCGTCTCGGACAAAATTCTCGACGGCCGTCGGACGCAATGGGCTTAAATAAGTAGCCTGGCTTTTTCCGACCGTCAGGTCGAACTGGATGCGGATCCCCTGTTTGTCATCAATTTTAAAATCCGTAAGCAGATCCTGCGCATCCGCCCGCACCTCGCCGCGCAGATCCGAAAATTCCTTCACCAGCGCCTCCACGGTATCCTTGCGTGCCGGAGCACCGTAACGGCTTTCGAGCGTCCATTCTCCGGAGGCGTCCTTGAGCAGCACGGCGGGGCTGTCGCCGGCCTGCCGGATTTCGATCCGGGTCACAAACGCCGGAGAAAGCCCCGGGTTGAGCGTCCTTTCTTCGGCAATAGATATTTCGTTCGCAGGATGGCGCTGAGCGGTTTTTTTGAAGAACACTCCTGCCGACAACGCCCCCACCACCAGGAAAAGTGCGACCAGTCTCTTCGGCTTCATTCGACCCCTCCTGCAGGGACCCTGGATCTAGAAGGGGCTGGGGTCACTTCCCTATCCTCGAAGCAAGATAGATCTCTTTTTCTTTGCGTCGGAAAAACGAACGTGCCCATGCGAATACTAGAAACACCGCAGGGACGAGTGCCATCGTGAAGAATTTATACCAAAGTTTTTCAGCCGGAGAAAGCTTGCGGATATCGCGAACAGGCGCCACCTTGGACCGGATACGCACGAGGTCCTGTCCGAGCGTCAATCCGTCGACAATGTTCGCATAAAAATTGATGTTCCCGGCATTCTGGATAAGCTCTTCGCTGAACGCCTTGGAGCTGCCGACCACGAGCAGCTTGCCGGGTTTGGCGTTTTCCATCTTGGGACCGCCTTCAGCATCCGCCTCGGCCCATTTCGGTGCGGGGGCGCCGCCGAAAGCGTCCGGAAACTGTCCTTCCAAGAGCACCGCCAAAGGAAAACGGCCCGTTGAAACGCTTCCCGGGGCAGGCTTCGTATTCTGCGGCGTCAGATTTTCTCCGGTAAACGGCATCCTCCAGCTCTTCGGCGAAGACGTAAAAAGTACCGTCTGATGCAGACCGAGACCTGCGGCTGTGGCTTCGGCAACCTCGAGCGCCGAACCCCACAGATAAAAAATGGCCGGCAGACGATTCGTCAGCGACGCCGAACGGTTGATCTGGTCCTCGCGCACGACGATTTGGTTGGGAAACAGGACCGGCATTTCCATCGCGAACGGGCCCACCGTTTGCCCGGTCGCCAGCGAAATGACCTGCGAGCTCTCGTCCATCAGCATATCCTCGGCGATCTTGACGCCGAACTTCTCGAGCAGCGCATTGATGCCGAGCGCCTTCTTTTCGGGAACGGCCTGAATGCCCGTTTCTTCACGGCGAAACGTATATTCGAAACCCTCGGCCCCCACAACGACACTGCCGCCGGCGCGAAGATACCGGTTGATCTCGAAACGTTGGCGATCCGTAAGCGGGCCGGGGTTGAGCAAAAGAAGGGCCGATGCCTTGTCTGGAACAGAGCTCTCCTTCGTGAGAGCGACGCGGGTCGCCCGGTAGCCGTTATTGCGCACGAGGAGCGTCGCCGTGTGAAAATCATCCTCTACCTCCTCCTGCTGACCGGCAGCTTGAGTCGTCGATCGCAGGTCGGCCGGTAACTCGGTGCGTTTTACCGGTGCGAAGATCGCGACCTCCGGTTTTTCGTCGAACGTCATCTTGTGGACGCGCGAAATAAGCTGATATTCGAGATCATAAAGCGTCTGCGGCATGATGCGGGGAATGATGTCGCTTGGCTTTTCCTTGTACTCGATGAGAAGCGTCGAATAGATGAGCTTGAGCCCCACCTCGTCCTTCTGGACCGATTCCACCTGGAACGGGATCACGCCGCGGTCTTTGAGCTTCTTTTCAGCGGATTCCTTTTCATCGGTGATCGCTTCGAGATGGATCACCTGATATTTGAGCTTGCTCCCCGAGGCCTCTCGGAGCTCTTCGAGTTTGTCCATGACTTCGCGCTCGAGCGTCTTGAGCGACGTCGGCATTTTATCGACCGGCGAGATGTAGAGCTTGATCTGGACCGGCGCCTTGAGGGACTTGAGGATGCCGAGGGAAACATCCGAGACCGTGTAAAGCTTTCCCTCCGTCAGATCAAGCCTGGGCAAAGGCAGGTCGGGCGAAAGCCAGTTGAAAAGCACGAACGCCGCCGCGCACGCCGCCGCGGCCGCCGAAAGCACAGCCTTCGCGCCGGGACGCAGACGGCCCTCGAATGACGCGCCGTTCAGGAAAAGAAACACCGCGATTCCGGATAGGAAATAGGCGACGTCAGCCGGATCGAGCACTCCCCGATTCATCGCCACCATGTGCGATGCGGCCCCGACGGTGTCCTTGAGGAACGTGCCGGCGCCCGGCAGCCAGCCGTCCGCGAACACCGCGAAACCGTCGGTTCCGGCAAAATAGACTGCGAATGTCGCGACCACCGACAGCGTGAAAGCGACGATCTGGTCCTTGCACAGGCCGGAAATGAAGATGCCGATCGCCAGAAAAAACGCGCCCATCAAAAAAGCGGAAAGATAGCCGGTGAAGATGGGCCCCGGGTCGGAGCGCCCGATCAGCGCGAGCATCACGGGAACCGTCAGCGTCGTGCCGAGCGCGAACAGGTAGAACATCAGGCTCGCCGCGTATTTGCCGAGCACCAGAGCGGACGGCTTCATCGGGAACGTCAGGAGCAGCTCGAACGTATTCCCGCGGCGGTCCTCGGCCCAGAGGCGCATCGAGATCGCCGGTACAAAGATGTTGAGAACGAACGGCAGCGCGTAAAAAAGCGCCCTCATGTCGGATTTGCCGATCTGGAAAAACTGCATCATAAAAAGACCATTCGTGAAAACCACGAACACGATCAGGAAAATGACGGCGATCGCCGAATTGAAATAAGCGCCGAGCTCTCTGCGGAATAGGGTCAAGAATCCGCTCATTTTCGTTCGCTTTTCTTATAGAAACCGACAAACACTTCTTCGAGCGAGGCTTCGACAGGCGCCAGCTCCCGCAGAGGCCAGCCTTTAGAGGCGGCCAGTCCGACCACCTCCGCGGCAGCCTCGGGATACGCGTGAGTCGCGCATTCAAAACGCTGGCCGCCGAGAGCGGCGCCCGCAAAGACGGCCCTTTTGACCGATCGAAGAGTCAGGAGCGCCGGCTCGACGTCCCCGCGCGGCGCCGCGACCGTGACATGAAAGACTTCTTCTTTACGCGGACCCGCAGCGCGAAGCTCAGAAGGCGTCCCTTGGGCGACGATCTTCCCCTGGTTTATGATCAGAAGGCGGTTGGACAGCGTCGAGGCTTCTTGCAGCACATGGGTCGAGAAAAGGATGGCTTTCGTCTCGGCGAGCTCCTGGATGAGCGCCCGGATGCCTATGATCTGAATGGGGTCCAGTCCGGACGTCGGCTCGTCGAGAATCAACACTTTGGGGTCGTGGATCAGCGCCTGCGCAAGACCGACACGCTGCCGGAACCCCAGCGAAAGCTCGTGGATGCCGTGTTTCCAAACCGGCCCGATGCCGCAGGCGGTGACGGTCCAATCCTTGCGTTCTTTAAGCCGGCCGCCGCGCAAACCCCGGGCACGGCCGACAAAATCCATAAATTCATCGACGCGCATGTCGGCATACAAAGGAGGCGTTTCAGGCAGGTAGCCCATCGTCCGCCTGGCGCCGATAGGGTTTTCGGTGATGTCGCAGCCCTCGATCAGGGCGGTCCCGCGGGTGGGATAGATGAACGTCGTCAGGATACGCATGATCGTGGTCTTGCCGGCGCCGTTGGGGCCGAGCAACCCCACGATCTCCTTGTCCTTGACGTCAAACGAAACACCGTCCAGAGCGACGACAGAACCGTAACGCATGGAAAGATCTTTGGCTTCGATCACCCCACACCACCTGATTTGTCCGCCGGGGGCGGACCGATGGCTTCCCCCACCACTTGTTTGTTACGGTCCGTTTCACGGACCGGTCGCCCTCGGCGACCAAACAGGTGGTGGGGTTCGCGATCATTGAAATCAGGTGGTGGGGTCATGTCAAAAATATATTATTCAAATTGAGGGCCAAATGTCAAAAAAATTTATCGCCGGGGCGCACTGTCGCCGTACGTTTTCCGCATCATGAGATAGCTGCGCACGACCTCTGATTCTTTGGAGTTGGGTCTGATCTCGAGAAAACGATTGAAGTGAAAAATGGCCAAGTCATGCTTATCCAGCTCTTCTGAATAAAGATAGCCGAGATTATAGTGGGCTTTGGCGTTGTTGGGGTCGAGATCGATCGCCCGCTTGAGCTCCTTTTCAGCCATCGCCAGGTTCCTTTTTTCAAGGAAGAAAACACCCATATTGTAATGCATCTCCGCCGTTTCCTTCACAAGGCGCCTATTCTCCTCAGCGATGCCCTTGAAACGCGCCGGGGCCTCGGCTGCAAGCTTGTTCATCTCCCCGTTCACGCGGGTGAGACGCTCTTTCTCAGCCTTAAGCTCGGCGATGGCTTTACGGTCGCCGTCTATTTGCTTCGCAAATTTTTTGTCCCGGTCCTGTATCTTCCGGATACGATCGGTGGCTGCCTTAAGCTTAGCTTCGAGCGTGGATACCGTGGCCTCCAGCCGCCCCTTGTCGGACCTCAGCCCCTTGGTTTCTTTATTGAGCGCCACGTACTGCGGAGCCTCTTCGACTTTACGGCCCAACGCCTGACGCAATTGTCCGTTCTCCGTCTCCGACGCTCCATGCTTGGCCAGAAGATCCTGGTAAGCGGTCTTGAGGCGCCCAAAATGGCCCGATATGGTCTCAAGGTCTGATTTTGATTTCTGCATCTCGGCGAGCAGCTTGTCCTTTTGGCCGGTGATCACCGCGTTTGACTTCTTTAAGGCGTCCATCTCCTCGGCCGCGTCCGACCACTTTGCCTTCTCCTGCAAAAGTCCTTTTGTCTGCAGAAGAATATTGTCGCGGTCCGCTTCCAGAGCCTTGTATTTCTGATTGGTCTCATCCAGGCTCTTCCGCATCTGCGCATTGACCAGAGCCATCTGCTTGAAACGGGCGTCCACCTTACCCGCCCGCAATTCGATCAGAAAAGGGGCCGCGACGAGCGCGGTCAAGAGCGCGCCGCCCGCTGCGGTCAGCGGCGCGTTGCGTTTGGCCCATTGAAGAGCTGCCGCGAGTCGTGCGTTCATGAGGTCACCACCTGTGCGATCGCTGATTTTTTATTCACATCCGCCACGGGCGTATAATCATCATAACCCATGAACGGGTTATCTCCGGGCCGGGGATTCATTCCACCCTCTTTCAAACCTTCACCCGTGTTCAACGTTTCACCGGTAACGATGTGCGGCGTGATGAGAATAAGAAGCTCGGTATGTATCGTTGTGTCGGTCTTGTTATTAAAGGGGGCGCCAATGATGGGAATGTCCCCGAGGAAGGGCACTTTTTTGTGGGATCTTACCTTTTCGTCGCGGCGCAGGCCGCCGATGATGATCGATACGCCGTCCTTCACCATGACGCTCGTTTCAGCCAGCGAGCTGTCGACGATCGGGATCTGATTTCCGGAAGGCGTCTTCAGGAAGCTGGTCACGCTCGAGATCTCGGGCTTGATCTTCATCGTGACAAATCCGTCGTCGTTGATCGAGGGCGTGACGTTGATCTGGGTACCGACGTCGATGAACGTCACGGATTCGGCGGTCGTCGTCGTGGTCTGACCGGTCGTGGTGGTCGTGGTGACGTATGCCTGCTTTTCACCGACGTGGATCTTGGCTTCCTGGTTATTGATAACGGTCAGCTTTGGACTGGAAAGGATCTTTGTGTCCCCGTAGGTTTTTAGGAAATTGATCAGAAATTCATAAGAGTCCTTCCCCACGCTGCCGACGACGAGGCTGCTGGTGAGCGAAGACTTCGCTCCGGCGGTCGGGCGCGCGGTCACAGGGATATTCACGAAATCATCGATAAAACTCTGGCCGGCGCGCGCCAAAGGCGAAATACCGTGATTGCTGATAAACGCATTGCCGTTGGTGACGGCATTCATCTGCGCAGCAAGGCCTTCCCAGCTGATCTCCTGTGTGTACCCGTTGTTCAGCGTAACCTTGATGATCTTGACGTCGATAAGGACTTCCTTGGTCTTTTCGTCGAGCGCGGCGACGATATCGTCGATCTCCTTCATGCGGTCAGGCAGCGTCTCGACGATCACGGAATTGGTGCGCTCGTCGGCGTTCACGAAACCCACCTTTTTATTGTCCAGGCGGTTTTTAAGACGGGCCTCGACGTCGACCGCCTTGGCGTATTTGAGCGGATAGATCTTGACGCTGCGTTTCTCTTCGAGCGCGCGCAGAGCGTCTTCCATGCGGGCGAGATTCTGATCGGAATCCATGGCCAGGACCGTGCCGGACTCCGGATCGACCAGGAGACGGCCCACTTCGCTCTTCAACACCTCAAAGACCGCGAACGTCTGCTCGGGCACCGCATAACGCAATTTAAAGATCTTAACTTTGCGCGTGTCTGAAAACTTGCGGCCGTAGCGCTCCTTGTACTCCGCCTCGGTCATCACGTAATAGACGTCCCCGATCTTCTCGGTCGCCAGACCGTTCGTGATGAGAATAAGGTCCAAAATATCCTTGATGGGCACATCGGTCAAAAGAAGCTGCACGCGTCCTGAGACGTTCTTGGAAATAGCCATGTTGAGCCCGCCCTTCACCGCAAGAAAACGCAGGGCTTCCGACACCTCGATGCTGCGCAGATCGAGAGAAACTTTCGCGCCGAGCCCGTTGGGGTCCGCTTTAATTTCCTGGCTTTCGGGCACCGTGAAGGCGCCTTCAACGGGAGGTTGTTGAGCCGGCTCCGCGGGCTGATCAGCCTGGTCCGCAGAAGACTCCTGATCGTCGGCGGCGGACGCAGGGGGAGCCCACGCGACCGCGGTGAGCCCGTGGAAAGCGATCATCGCTGCGGCGATCCAGGAGCGTTCGTTGCGAAACCTGGAAAGGTTCATCGAAGCTCGAACTCCTGTCCTTCATAGCTCAATACGACATGGTCCTTGAAGATCGCCTCGACTTTGACTCCGTCGCCCACGACCTGCCCGCGCTTGACGAAGTACGTGCGCTTGCGCTCCTTATCCTCGATGATCACGTCCGGATTGGACGACCACGAGATCCCGACCAGCGACAGATTGCTCGTCGCGGGATTGCTCTCAACCGAAACGGGCCCCTTCGAGACTTCCTTGGAAGCCGGGGCCGCTCCCCCCTCTTTGAAGATGTCGCGTGCGGTGACCTTCTGCAGATAGTAAGCCGATTCGTTGAGCGGCGAAACACGCGTCGCCGCGACCGCCTCGGAAGCCTCGCGCTTGACGGTGAAATTGGGAGGCTTCTGAAGCGCGATCACAGCCGCCAGCGCGTCTCCGGCTACATATAGGAAAGCCGCAATGACCGCAACGGCAAGCATTCGGTTGACAGCCGTAAGGCTGATCGCCGAACGGCGTCTGGGCGATGTGAGCTTCTTCTGCGCACTCCGGCGGAAAAATGAAAGCCGGCCAAAGAAAGCCCCCCGCAAGGCATCGAGAGAAAAACGGCCGCGGCCGAGACCCTCCGAAGGCGCAGCTCCGGAAGACCGGGGCGCCCCCTTCGAGCCCTCGATCAGCTTGAGAAGCTGTTTTTCTGGAGTAAGCGGTCCGTTCTCTGCCATCCGGAATGCACCTCTTCCATGATTATCTCTTCCACGATCGCCCGGTCCACTACAAACTTGTTCTTCATGAGCATTTCTTTGAGCGACCGGTGACACAGCATGGTCACCTGCCGGGGATAGCCCTTGGTATAAGCGTGTATCTCACGAAGCGCCTCGTCAAGAAAAAGATCCATCTTGGCCCTGTAGCCGGCCTGATCGATTCGGAAGCGGATCATCTCCGTAGTCTCTTCGTAGTCCAGGGGGTCCAGCACGGTCTTGAAACTGATGCGGTCAAGAAAATTGGGGATCGCGCGGATCGTCGGCACCAGCTCGCTCTGCCCCAGAAGAACGAGCTGAAGCAGCTTGAACGTATTGGTCTCGTAATTGAGCAGCACACGCAGGGATTCAAGCGAGACGGGGGTCAGCTTCTGCGCCTCATCGATGATCAGGATCACCGTGCGCCCTTCCACCACACCCTTCTGGAACAGGAACCGTTCAAGGGCCTCCCGGAGCTCCGTGATCGACGCGCTCTGAACCTGAGCGTCAGGCAACACTCCAAAATTGCGCACGAGAGAGCGCAGGAAATGGGTATTGTCATCAAAAGACGGGTCCAGCATGATGTAAAAAAGACAGTCTTCGCGGCTCTTCAAGTCCTGGATGAGTTTACGGGAGAGCGTCGTCTTCCCCGTGCCGACATCGCCGAGGACGACGCTTAAACCACGTTTCAGGCGCAGTTCGATCAAGACGTTGGTGAGAGCGCGCTCGTGTTCACGGGAGGAATAAAAGAAATCGGGATCAGGACTCGTCGAGAACGGCTCTTTGTCGAAACCCAGCACCCGGTAGTAACTCATCGGATCGCTCCTCCCCGCTTGCCGGCGATCTTCTGCCGGATGAGGCGCAGCGGGTAGCCCTCGTTCATCATCTTAGAGATCATCTGCAAACGGTTCTTCACCTGTTTGTCGTTATAAAGGCGCTTATTGCCCTCTCGCTTGACGATGGCGAGAAACCCGAGGTCGGTGTAGTGGTTGATCGTCGGGTAGGCCACCTTGTATTTCTTAGAGATGTCCTTGGCCGTCAGTAAATTTGTTTTTTCAGCCATGCGCGGATCCAGTCCTCACTGTATGTGATCTACTTCCAGTAATTACCTTAAGTACAACAGGCTCAACAAATATACCATATCTGATAGAATTGTCAATACTTCATCATTTCCGCTTAAAAGCGTTAAAATTGTCCGTAAGGGCGGGCCCCGTCCGGCTGCGTTGGGCGTAAAACAGAAAAGGGACACGTTAGCTTACTAACGTGTCCCTTTTCCTAGCCGCCGGATAGATTCCGGCAGCACGCTTCATATATGTTGAGGCTATTTACGCTGGAAGTCGTCCTCAAGACGGACGATGTCGTCCTCGCCCAGATAGCTGCCTAGCTGAACCTCAATAAAGACAAGGGGCTCTTTGCCGGTATTGTGCATCCGGTGGACCTGCCCGACGGCGACCTCGATGAGTGAACCCCGCTTCACGGGGATCTCCTTATCTCCCACCGTGGCAATGCCGACGCCTGAAACAAACACCCATTTCTCCGCACGGCAAGCGTGCGTCTGCAGGCTAAAACGTAATCCGGGGTCGATTTCCATCCGCTTGACCTGGAAACCGCCCTCGATCAAAAGGCTCGTGTAATTCCCCCACGGGCGTTTGTCTGACTCCATCGGCATCATTTCCCTTTTTCCTGTAAACGGCGGCTTTTCTTTTCTAGAAGCTTCGCCGCCACGCGGGCGCTTTCCGCGGCATAATACTCCAGAAAGGCGACGACACCGATGATCGACAAGAAGATAAGCCATATCAGTATAGCCCCCAGTAAGCCGACCTGGGTGGTGAGTATCGCCACCAACCCTATCGTCAGGGCGATGAAATAGGAGAAAACGACGGCCACCTGGTCGCTCATGCCGATCTTGACGAGCCGGTGCGCGAAGTGGTTGCGGTCTCCCTTCCACGGAGCCAGGCCCCTAGAAATCCGGACCGTGATCACCGAGAGCATATCATAGATCGGCACGCCGAACACGAGCACCGGGATAAAGAGCGTGACATAGGTGGCGTCGTGCACCTGGTATTTGCAAAGCAACGTGAACGCCGCCATCATGTAGCCGATGAAGAGACTTCCGTTATCGCCGAGAAAGATCTTGGCCGGCTTGAAATTGTTCGGCAGAAATCCGAGCAGCGCCCCGGCAAACGCAAGGAGCAGAATACCGATCATAGGCTGGTTCAAGATCTGCGTGATGGTGAAAAAAACTACCGTTGATATCAGTGCGATCCCCGCGCAGTGCCCGTCCAGCGAATCGATGAAATTGAACGCATTGATCATCATCAGGATCCACAGGAACGTGATCACGTACCCGATAGGGCCGACACCGCCTACCAAGTTGATCATGAATCCGAGTTTCATAAGAATGCCTGCGGCAACAGTCTGGCCGACCAGCTTGCGCAACGGAGACCAGCGGTATTTATCGTCGCAAAGTCCCACGAACAGGATCACGGATCCCCCGGTAAATATGCCGACGAGCTTTGGCATCACCGACTGAACGGATGCCAGCAGCATGCCGACCTTCCCGCCGGGGTCGGTCATAAGCTGGGTGGCGCCCCATCCGGAAAAGACCACCACCCAGAAAGCCGTAAAAACCGCAACCCCACCCAAAAATGGCATGGGCCTCAGGTGGGTCTTTCGGCCTTGCGGGTAGTCTAATAGTTCGAAGCGGAACGAAAGGGGGACACCGATACGCGTTAGGGCCCATGACAGCGCCGCGGCCGTTAAGAATACGGAAAGATTAACAATCTGAAGGAATGCCACGAAATCCATGGGGGCTATAATCTCAAACTACGGCCGTCTTTTCAATGAGATTCATGTGCCTCCGGTCCAGATTTTAAACGCGAACCTTCTATGAAATCTGCCAATTCACCGCAAATTTTTGAGCGTGTGCAATAACGTGCCTTGAATTCAAGACTGCGCTCAAAAATATCTTTCCTTTGCCCGGCGGACAGACCACGCGACGCCTTGATCGCCCGCACCAGGCCTTCCGCATCTCCATGAGCCACGCGCGTTCCGAGACCCGAGTCCACCACGAGATCACCCATGGCGCTTTCTTCGGGACCTATAAAGACGAAAGGACGGCCGACAGCCAGGATGTTGTAGATTTTACAGGGATGCACGATCCCCACGAACGCTTTTCCCATGACGACCACGTGCAGATCCGCCGCAGAAAGCGGCTCGGCTAATTTATCCAGTGAGTGATGGTCCAGTTGACGAATATTGCTCAGTCGGTGGCGATCCTTGAACTCAAGCACTTCGCCGACGCCAGAACCGTTCCCAACAAAGTAAAAAATGATGTTCTCGTCATCTTTACAAGCCAGCGCGGCCGCCAACAGGGTCTTGAGGGAGTGGCACGGGCTATGGTTGCCGGCGAACATGACGACAAATTTGCCCTGCAGTCCATTGTCCCGCCGGAAAGCATTGGCCTCGTGAGGCACAGGCTTTAGATCCTCGTCGAGAGACCACGGCGGTATGACACGGCATTTCGAAGCCAGGAGGGCCGACTTGGCCAATACACGGTCTTTCATGAAGCGATCCAGCAAGACGATCGCTTGGCTATTGTTGAATGTCCAACCGGAGGCCCAGTAGAGCACGCGCGTCACGAGACTACCGCCTTTCAGCCAACCGGCAGCGACCGCCTCATCCGGGTTCAGATCCATCACCCAGTAAATAAAGCGGCCCCCCTTTATCCGGCAAAACGCAGCCCCCAGAAATGCAACCAGCGGAGGCGACGTGAGGCCGATCACCACATCTTGCCGCGACGCGAACAAGAGCTTGATCGAAAGATTGACACAAAACGTGGCAAAATTGACCCATCGGGCCGCTTTGGTCTTTTTGCCGGAGAAGAACGCCCCCAGGCGGTGGACGCGCGCGCCGAACACTGTCTCCGTCGCGGGATACTTCATAGAAGCGTCTTTATATCCGCTTTGACCGGTAAAAACCGTGACTTCGTGCCCACGTGCCGTCAGTTCTTTGGCCAGATCGGTCAAATAGTAACTTGTCGCCGGTGTGTCGGGGTAAAAAGTCTGGTTGAGCAGCAGTATCTTCAAGTGAGTTTGGCAGCCTCGCGGACCATTTCGCCGATGATCATGTCCAATGATCTGGATATCTTCCAATTCGGGAAATGAGCCTTCAGTTTGGACAAGTCCGAAATATAACAAATATGGTCGCCGATCCTGTTCTGATCAACGTATGACCAGTTTATTTTTTTACCGGAGATCTTTTCGACCATCGCGATCGCTTCGAGCATCGAAATGCTATTCTGCCTTCCGCCGCCGATGTTATAAACCTCGCCGGGCTTCGGGTCGCACCTAAACGCTTCGAAAGCCTGGATCATATCGTAGCTGTGTATGTTGTCCCGCACTTGCTTGCCCTTGTAGCCAAAGACGGTGTAATGTTCGCCGGAAAGCGCGCTCTTCACGAGATAATTCAAAAACCCATGCAGCTCGACCGCCGAATGTGACGGCCCGGTGATGCAGCCTCCTCTAAATATCCCGACCTTGAGTCCGAAATACCGCCCGTATTCCTGAGCCACGATGTCGCTCGACGCTTTTGACGCGCCAAAGAGCGAATGCAGACAGCGGTCGATGCGCTGCGTCTCTCGGATCCCTTCATGGTCTTTCGGGTCGGCGTAATCATAGCGGGACTCGAGCTCCTGGAATGGCAATTCGTTGGGAGAATCTCCGTAAACCTTATTGGTGCTCATGTGAATAAATACTGCGTCCGGAGCATGCTGGCGCGCAGCCTCGAGTAAATGGACCGTCCCCAACGCGTTGACTTCAAAATCAAGCAGCGGAATCTCCCGCGCTTTGTCATGAGAGGGCTGCGAAGCGCAGTGAATGACAAGGTCAAAACCGGTTTCCTTAAAAAGACGGAAAACGGCATCCTTATCACGGATATCGATATTAAAGGATCTAAAATTTTTGGTCTTTTTAACCAAACGCTCCAAATTCCACGCCGTGTCGCCCTTGGGCCCAAAAAAAACAGCGCGCATGTTATTGTCGACGCCGTAAACCTCGTGGCCCAGACCGTCATAATACAAGACAGCTTCCGAGCCGATCAGGCCGCTGCTTCCCGTGACAAGAATTTTCAACGCATCCCCCTTTATCGATCGTTCCGCCGTAAAAAATAGTTTCCCAAGACTAAAATGTCCATCCGTGTTCTTAAAAAGCAGTCTAATGCCTCGGCCGGTGTGCACACAATAGGTTCGTTTTCATTAAAAGAGGTGTTCAGCACCATAGGAATGCCCGTGAGGTTCTGGAAAAATGAAATAAGCTTGTAATACCTGGCGTTTTGATGCCCGGTCACCGTCTGTAAGCGCCCGGAGCCGTTGACGTGCGTCACGGCAGGGATCAGCGCGCGCTTGGCCTCGCGGATCTGGTAGACCTGCAGCATGAACGGCACGTCGTCGTCCGTCTCAAACCATTCCGACACCGACTCGCGCAGCACCGAGGGCGCAAACGGGCGAAACGACTCGCGGCGCTTGATCTTGGCGTTGAGAATATCCTTCATGTCGGCGCGGCGGGGATCCGCCAGGATACTGCGATTCCCGAGCGCGCGCGGGCCCCATTCCATCCGCCCTTGAAACCACCCCACCACCTTCCCGTCCGCGATCGCCTGAGCGGCCTGGAGACACAGCCCGGTTTCATTGTTCACATACTCGACACGGCAAGCGGCTTCCTTTAGCGCAGCATCGTTCTCGCGCAGCACATGGGCAATATCGTCCGCCGTGAAATCAGGCCCCCAGTATGCGTGGTCCATCACGAACTGACGTTGACGCTTTCCGGTCTGATTCCACACTGTGAACGCCGCGCCGATCGCGCCGCCGGCGTCTCCGGCCGCGCACTGGACATACATTTTCTTGAAACCGGTGTTCACATATACCTTGCCGTTGGCGACACTGTTCATGGCGCAGCCGCCGGCCAGCGCCAGAGCCTCAAGACCGGTTTTTCGACGGACGTACTTAAGCAGCGCGAAAAAGACCTCTTCATACATCGCCTGCACCGAAGCGGCGATATCCTTATGGCGCTGTTCAAGCGGCTCCTGCGGCAGGCGGGCAGGGCCCAAAAGCTCGATCAGGCGGTCCGAGTAGGCACACCCGATCTTCGGCTCACCGTTGTCCCATACCATGGATACCCCTTCTGCATGGTGGAGGAAATAACCAAGATCCAAAGAGAACCGCCCTTCGGGCTCCAGGCGCTCGACGCGACG
>ORJL010166043.1_pt1 | contig 24276 bp, 22 predicted proteins | sample 1779941 | NCBI WGS metagenome assembly ORJL01 (sample SAMEA104232317, study PRJEB22302) | groundwater metagenome | biome: forest; feature: aquifer; material: groundwater | place: USA | collected 2011-08-07 | depth 5.8 m
ATCCAGAACATATCGAAAAAGCTTTTCCCTTCGTGGAGACGGCGCGCAAACGTCATCTTCTGACAATGGTCAATTTTATGAAAAGTTATGCCGTGAGTCCAGAAACTTTTGCTCAAAAAGCTAAAGAAGTTGTTAACGCCGGCGCGGAGGTTGTTTATCTCGTCGATTCGGCAGGAGGGATGATCCCTTATGAAATAGCCCAGTACATGAGTGCGGTTAAATCCAGGGTGGATATCAAGCTTGGAATCCACAGCCACAATAATCTCCACCTTGCAACCGCCAATGCCATGGAAGCGATAAAAAATGGGGTTAGCTATGTTGATACAACCCTTTACGGATTGGGTCGCAGCGCTGGAAATGTTCCCACAGAAGTCATGATTGCCATCTTAAATAATATGGGTATTGATGTGGGAGTGGATTTGTTTAAACTCATGAATGTTGCGGAAAAATATCTTGCGCCTCTCATGGAAAAAATCAAGATGCATGACATGCTTTCGGTGTCCATGGGGGCCGGAAAATTTCATTCCGGATTTTACCCGAAGGTTAAAGAAGTGGCGGATAGATATAAAACAGATGTTCGGAAACTCATCTATCTTATGGGGAAGAAAAATCCGCTGAATATTAACGAACAGGATCTCATTGAAACAGCAAAACATTTGGGGGTCCAGGAAGATGTCGATGAGGCCTATAGTATCGTTTCTTTTAACAGTCCCAAAATTAGCCGGAAAAACATTGCTAATACCTTAGAATCCGTCGCGCATCTTATTGAAAGTCTTATTGATACCTCAGCCAAAGCCAGAAAGAAGATCGTGATTGAAGTTTCCCCGGCCAATAGTCCGGATGAGAATTTCATTTTGACAGAGTATGTCACTTCTGATCAGAATATGGTCATGGGGAAATTTTATTTTGGATCGATCAAGATCCTGGAAAATATCCTGCCCCTGATTAAAAATCATGTCGCTTTATTAATCATCACAGATGTGAAGGGCAAACAATGGATCAAGGCTGAGAATATTCAATCTGCTATTGAAAAATACATCCCAAAGGAATTTATTATGCCTTTGTATGATGCGGAAATTTTACAAAAATCATATTTTGTGGTGATTATGAAACTGGCCGCCTACCATTTCGGCGGAGAAAACCTACTTGTTTATGGCGGGGGAGAGAAGGTTTATGATGTGATTAAAGAATGCGGCAAAGATTTTGAGCATGTTTACTGGGTCGGCGCGTCAGCTGTTTCTTCCAAGGAAGATACGAAAATAGTAACCCTTGAAAGTCTCGATGATTGGAAAGATATTAACCTGAAATTTAATGTTATTCTTTGCGTCTCCAACCCAAATGAGGCCGACGCTCAAACTCTGAAACGTTCTCGGAAAGAGGACGGTAAAATTATGGCTATGGGGTTTATTCCCGAATTCGATTTAAATGACGACAGCAAGGGTGGGGTTTACTCTTTGAATTTAAACCAGGCTTATATGGGGCTAATTTCGCAGTGGTTGTGTTTAAACGAAGATTTGTTGAGAAAGTCGGGTGAGTAATGAGTAGGGGTGTTGGCCAAATGCAAAAGGCCAAAGATGGCGCAGAGATATTGGTTAATGTCTGTGCCGGATTAAAAACAGAGGAACGAGCTTTGATCATTACCGATCCCCAGACAAAAGTTGTTGGGTTCCGCTTAGAATCAGTAGCACAGACAGTTTCCAAATACGTGACGCATGTGACCATCAACGCGCTAGAGATGCACGGACAGGAACCACCAGATGATGTGGCTCGGCAAATGTTTGAGAGTGATGTCATTTTTGGTTTAACCAAAATGTCCATGGCGCACACGCAGGCTTGCCGAAGGGCTCTAAAGGCTCAGGCAAGATATTTAAGTTTACCTGATTACAGCGTGGATCTGCTAAGCAGTCAGTCACTTGAGGCAGATTTTAAGGCGCTTACTTCAACGGTGGAGTATGTTACGGAGATTTTAAGTAAAGGGAGAATTTTAAGAATAACATCGGAGTTGGGAACGGATATTAAAATTGATATTAAGAATCGTAAGGCCAATTCTGCGCCAGGATGGTGTTCGGTCAAAGGCATGCTTTCCTCGCCCCCCGATGTGGAATCAAACATAGCGCCTTTGGAGAATGGCTCAGAAGGCATACTTGTCATTGATGGAAGTATCCCGTGGCGTGAATTGGGGATTTTAAAAAAGATACTCAAAGTAGTTGTCAAAAAAGGGCGGATTGTTGAGATCATCGGAGAGAAGTCGAAGATTGTGACGCGTCTTTTGGATAGTCTTAATAATCCTTTGACGCGAGTTCTTGCTGAAATTGGATTCGGGTTAAATCCTAAGGCTATTTTAAGGGGTGTTATGCTCGAGGACGAAGGATGTATGGGGACCGTACATTTTGGATTTGGGTCAAATATACTATTGGGCGGAAAAAACAAAGTCCCGTTTCACTTAGACATGGTGATGCGGTATCCGACGGTAACCGTTGATAATGAGAAATTTTATGACAAGGGAAAGTTGGCAAGATAGATGAATCCCGCTATGAAACAAGACAAAATGGATGCTGTAGACTATATTTCGTATATCATAAATGCAAATAGGGCGCGCGCATTTTTAATCAATGCTGCGTGTGGAGATGAGCTAACTTTTGATCGACTGGATAAAACGGCAAGGGCTGTGGCGCAGGATTTAGCCAAGCGTGGGCTTAAAAAAGGCGATAGGGTTGCCATTATCCTTGAGAATTCTATATCAACCGCTCTTATTTATTTCGGATGCCTGTATTTGGGTGTTGTGACGGTTCCTATTAATCTGGCTTTCAGCCAGGAAGACATTGATTATATTTTAAAACATAGTGGCTCCGCCCTTTTGATTCTCTCTGAAAGTACGCTGGCCAAAGTTAATTCGGAAACCATCATCAAAAATAAGACGGTTAAAATATTAACGTTGAAGGGTGTAAACCAGAGCGAAAAGTACACAGATTCCAATCTGGAGGCATGGGATATCTTCAATTTGCCTCAAGGATTACAGTCCCAACCTATGAAAAATATCGAACCGGAAGATATTTTGACTACTATTTACACTTCGGGGACGACGGCCCGGCCTAAAGGGGTTGTCCATCGGATTGCAGATCTTATTGACAATGCAAGGCTGTTTGTCAAAGAGTTGGGGATTAACGAGAATAATCGTTTTTACGGGATCTTATCAATGACGTATTTGGGGGGATACTATAATCTTCTTCTTTTGCCCTTTGCCGCCGGTTCGTCGGTTGTTCTTTCAAGGACATTTGATGCCCAGTCGGCGCTTGAATTCTGGAAATCAGCCAAAGCATATAATGTTAATACGCTGTGGCTTGTCCCTTCAATCCTTTCGATCCTCATGAAGATCGACAGAGGAAGCGAAGGCGAAGAGTTCTGTAGAAAGAATGTTAAATTGACTCTGATTGGAACGGCTCCTTTGAGGGTTAAGCTTAAAAATGATTTTGAAAAAAGATATGGAGTTACGCTTCATGAGAATTATGGCCTTTCGGAAACCCTGTTTATTGCGACCAATTCGCCCGGAGTTCCAAAATTAGATGGCTGCGTTGGTCGCGTGCTTGCCGGGGTGGAGGTTAAGATTGTCAATCATGACGGCCAAAATGTGTCCTTAGATCAAGAAGGCGAAATCCTTGCGCGTACGCCGTATTTGATGGCTGGATACTATGATGCCCAGACCCAAAAACCAGATACGCTTGAGGCATCCTCTTTTTTTCCAACGGGTGACATCGGAATTCTCACAAGGAATAATGATCTTTTTATTACGGGGCGTAAGAAAGATCTGATTATCCGCGGGGGAATTAATATCAGCCCGGCAGCTATCGAGGCGGTATTAAATGAACATTTAATGGTTGAACAGGGTGTTGTCATCGGCGTGCCTCATGAAATTTATGGCGAAGATATCATGGCTGTCGTTAAGTTGAAAAAAGAATATCAATTCAGCAATAATCTGGGAGATATTAAGAATTATTGCAATAAACGCCTTGGCGATGTCTGTAAGCTGGGGGTTATTCTGGAGATTGAAGAGATTCCTTTAGGCGCGACGGGAAAGATTTTAAAGCGTCAAATTAAGGAGATGGTTCTTAAAAAGCTTAATATTCAAGCGCCCTCATCGTTTGAATCCAAGGATCATCTTTCTTCGTTGAAAAGGGTCCGGGGGGGGATTGTCCGGGGTATCAAAAGAGCGGCCCCCGCCGTAGTTAAGCAAATCAAAAAGTTCAGCGCAGGGTTAATCTCGGATTGTTTGAATCGTTCGCAGGCCATGGATGGGAGAATTAGATTGCTTACACCGGGACGGCGCTTGTGTGGGTCGGCCGTAACTGTGGATGATGCCTCTGGCGGGAACTTGATGAGCCACGCTGCGCTGGAGCTTCTTCAGGCTGGAGATGTTCTTGTTATCGATGGGAAAGGTGTAACCACGCGTTCTTGTTGGGGCGGATTGCAAACAAAAATGGCTCAGATGCGCAGGGCCGCCGGTATTGTTATTTTTGGATCGGTACGTGATTTTAACGATATTAAGAAATTCAAACTGCCTGTTTATGCCATGGGATCCGCGCCCGCTGGCCCGATGAAAGAAGTTGGCCTAGGAGTAAATATCCCTATTGTTTGTGGCGGTGTTGAGGTTAATCCGGGGGATATTATTATCGGAGACGATGACGGCGTGGTTGTTATGCCTCAGGCTAAAGCTTCCGAGGTTATCAAGCTATGTGAACAAAGGCTTGCCATAGAAAAAGAATGGTTTAAGCGCTTGGACAAGGGCGAATCCACGGTAGATATCGTGGGTTTAAGAGACAAGATAAATTCATTGATTGACAAAAGGGATAAGAGATGAAGTACGCGCAGGAAATATCACAATATATTAAAGATAAATACGGTTTGAACGCGCTTAAAGCTGAAGATTATCTTTTTACATCGGGGGTTATCGATTCATTTGGCATTGTTGAGCTTATTTCTGATTTGGAGAATCTTTACGGTATTCATTTTGATTCAAATGACCTGAAAAAAGAGAACTTGGAAACCGTTAATGCCATCGCGAGGCTTATCGAAGCAAAAAAGCAATGATTGAATACACTAAAGACGATTTAAGGAATGGCTTTAAAGCCATAGGTTTAAAAGCTGGGGATATTGTTCTCATCAGTACGGAACTTTTTACTCTTGGGCGACTAAAAGACGCCAGATCTAAGGACGAGCATTCAGAAATGGTCTTTGAGACTATCAGAGATGTTTTGACGGAGAAAGGGACAATTGTCGTTAATGCTTTTACGACATATGTGGCTCGTTACGGAAGGCCATTTTATTCTGAAAGTTCTCGGCCGACAACAGGCGCTTTTTGCGAATATGTCACGTTTCATCCTGAAAGTATTCGTAGTCTGCACCCGATTCATTCGGTGGCTGCCGTTGGCGCTCGAGCCAAAGATATTTGCTTGAACGTTTCAAGTTCCAATTACGGAATAGACTCGCCCTATGAGCGAATGTTAAAGATGAAAGGTCAGATTTTAAGGTTGGGGATTGATTATACACACAACACGTTCTTGCATGTGGTTGAGGCCCTCTACGGCCTTCCTTACTTGTATAATAAAGTCATCGATGCGGATATCATCATTAGTGGGCAATGCACAAAGAAACAATTCTTGGCCTCCGTAAGATATTTAAAATTCTCGCTAGATTATTCATTGGAGAAAGTTCAAGAAACTCTTTTGAAGTCAGGGTGTGTTCATTCCTCAAAAGTCGGAGGGGGGCAGATTCATCGACTTGATGCCAATGAATATTGCAGCCACCTGATTTCTTTACTGAGAGAAAATCCCTATGCTCTTCTCAAAACTCCACCGAATTTTATCAAAGGCGAGATTCCCTGGGACGGAATCACCGCTGGGCGTGATGGTGTTGCCCAAGGCGCCGACTATAATTTTGAATATACCCCATAAGGATGCGTTGATTATATCTCGAATGAAAAAAGTTTATTATACAGAGCATCTGACATTCTATTCGTGGGTATTTTCTATCTTTGTTTTCTTTTTAAAAAACCCGCAGGGATCACCCAGACTGGCCAGTATACTTTACTATTTTAGCAGTTCCCGATTAGGGCGATTGTTGGCCATGTGCACGTCGTGGCTTGTGAATGTTAGGCTTGAAAAATTGGATTTTTCCATTGATCAATTCCGGGATGAGGACGGCACACTTGTTTGGAAAAAAATGATGTTTGACCTGCCCGAGGTTCAAGACGCGGTTAAGCACAGTTTTGAATTCCAGAAGGCTGTTCAGGTGTTTGGATCGGGAAATCAATTGGGGTCATATTTATCCAAGCAAATTGCTTCAAATGATTTAATTGATGAACAATTGTTTACGCTAATGAAGTTACTTTTTTTAATCAATATCGTGAATTTTCGAGAGAAATTTAATAATTCTGAATCTGTACTTTTTTTAGAGGAAAGGCCGTGGTTCGCCGAAATAAAAAAATATGCCTCCAAATTCAAATTGACCCTCTCCCCGATTAAGGTGGCCCACATTAACAAAAAAAATATTCTATTTCGTTCAGCTAAGCTCAAGACTCTCGTCAAAATACTCATCTATTACTGGCGGATAATGAGGCATTACCTGTGTTACCCTAAAAAGAAGAAGGGTGGGTTATTTACACGGAGCGGCTTGGATTTCAAGAGCTTCCACCCTAAAATGGCTGTCGAATGTTATGGTAATTTGAATCTAGATAATCCGGAACAGTTTTCTGAGCTGTTTTTTTATCAGACGTCGAAATTCCCCGGTGAAAATATTCTACTCTATTTTAACACTCCCGCCTTGCCTGTCACCGGCGAGATCTATGAAACGCTTAAAGATCATGAAATCTCCGCAGTTGCAGTGAACCGATTGGCGGCTTTAACGCCGGATATTCCGGTTTTTCAGCCTCGGAGTAAAGATCCCGCGCTGAATATGGAAAAAATGAGTCAAAATTTGCTTAATCAAGAATGGCTCGATCATGAAATCCGCACATATTACAAGCAGCGTAACTATTGGTCCGATTTTTTTGCGCAACACAATATTAAAATGCACGTAACGTGGTTTAAGTTTAATTCTGAACACTACGCCATTTTTGATGCCCTAAAAGCAAATGATGGAATCAGCGTTGTCTACCAACGCTCTTTCGAACATTTTCCGACGGCATGGGCTGCCCATGCGGCCGATGTTTATTTTGGATTTTCACAGTCTCAGGCACATTTAGGACAGGATAGAAGTTCAGCCATTCCTTATTTTGTCGTAACCGGTTATTTGGGAGACCATCGATTTAAAGCAATTCGAACAAAGGCAGCTGAAATTCGAAATCGCTTAAAAGCTCGTGGTGCTGAAAAAATCTTGGCCTATTTTGATGAGAACTACATAAGGCAAAGCAGGTGGGACACCGGGTACAAAATTATGTTGGATAGCCATGCTTTTTTGTTTGAGAGAATCATCAATAATCCTCAGCTGGGGCTTATTTTGAAGCCAAAAGTACCTTACGCATTAAGAAAAATGTTAAATCCCATTGCTGATTCCCTGGCCAAGGCCGAAGAAACAGGGCGATGTATTGTTTTAGGCGAAGAGACGTTTCATCATACAAGTTATCCCCCTGCCATTGCTTCCCTGGGGGCTGATATCGCTATCCACGGTTTCTTTTCGGCTGCAACGGCGGGTGTTGAGTCTGCGTTGACAGGAACGCCGACACTTTATCTCGACGCAGAAGGTTATCCTACGAGTGCCTTGACAAAATTAGGATACGGTCGTGTAATTTTTAAGAATTGGGACGATCTTTGGTTCGCATTAATGGATCATTGGAAGGCGCCGGGAGGTGTCCCGGGATTTGCGGATTGGTCCTCCGTGATTGACGAGGTTGACCCCTTTCGAGATGGACGTGCCGCAGAGCGAATGGGAACGTATTTGCAGTGGCTGATGGAAGGATTAAGGGCCGGTTTGCCTCGGGACACTGTTTTAGCTGATGCGGCCGAGCGATATATAAAAATATGGGGAAAAGATAAAGTGTTTCCCGTCAACTGCGAAAACTCTATCGGAACATGTTTTTCTGTGGAGGCTAAAAGTTAAATGAACAAGTCTCAAGCATTATATACACAAGCTAAGCAGCTCATTCCCGGTGGTACGCAACTTTTATCCAAGAGGCCGGAAATGTTTTTGCCTGAAAAATGGCCTTCCTACTACAAAAAGGCTAAGGGTGTTGAAATTTGGGATCTGGATGATAAGAAATATATCGACATGAGTATTATGGGCATCGGCGCTTGTGTTTTGGGTTATGCTAACGATAAGGTTGATGAGGCCGTCAAGCGCGCTATCGATAACGGAAGCATGTCGACGCTTAATTCCTATGAGGAAGTTGAACTGGCTCGAAAACTCATAACCCTTCATCCGTGGGCCCAAATGGCACGATTCGCTAAAACCGGCGGCGAGATTAATGCCGTGGCAATTCGGATCGCCCGGGCTTATTCTAAAAAGGACAAAATTACTTTTTGCGGTTATCACGGTTGGCATGATTGGTACATTGCGGCTAATTTATCAGATGATAAAAGTCTCGATGGACAATTGCTTCCGGGGCTTAGCCCTGCTGGCGTGCCCAAGACCCTCCAAGGAACGGCGCTTCCGTTCCATTATGGTAAAATTGCCGAGCTCAAGGAGATAGTCTCAAAGAATAAAAATGAAATTGGCGTGATTATTATGGAAGTCATGAAATCGCAGGAGATTAACCTGGAATTCCTTCGTCAGGTGAGAAAAGTTGCTGATGAGATTGGTGCGGTATTAATTTTTGATGAAGTCTCTTCCGGGTTTCGCGCCACAACAGGCGGCATGCACATGTTATATGACATCAAACCGGATATGATGACATTGGGCAAGGCGCTTGGAAACGGATATCCGATCACGGCTGTCCTGGGCAAAAAAGACATTATGGAGGCGGCGCAGGAAAGCTTTATTAGCAGTACGTACTGGACGGAGCGTTTAGGTTTTGTTGCCGCCTTGGAGGTGATCCGCCAATTTGAAAAGTGCGGTGTTGTTGACCACCTTAAAAAAATTGATCAAAGAATTCGCGCAGGACTAACAAAACTTTTTTCGACGAAAGGGTTGGACGTCGAAGTTGTTGGTATGCCGGCAGTACCTATCCTGGCTATTAAAGAAGAAAAACCCCTCGTTTTAAAAACATTGATCACTCAAGAAATGTTAAAGATGGGTTTCTTGGCTTCAAATGTCATTTTTGTTTCAAGCGCACATACGGAAGAGGTCATTGATGAATACCTAAAGAACATGGAGGACGTTTTAAGCCGGATTGTCTTGGCTAAAAAAAATGGCAAACTTGAGAATATGCTTGAAGGGCCCGTCTGTCATGGGGGGTTTAAGAGGTTGAACTAATGAAGATCAAAAAAGACAAAAAATATATGAGCATCGTCCGGCATTATGAATCCTGCCTGAAGGAATATGGCGATAATCATCTGGGTGTAGGCTGGTCAAACGAACAGGACAATAAAAAGCGTTATGAAGTTATGCTAGGCGTCATGGCCAGTGATACGTCAAAAAATATTAAACTCTTAGATTTCGGATGTGGGACGGCCCAGCTTTATGCGCACATCAAAGCAAGAAAAATGAAATCGATTATTTACAGCGGATTGGATATTTCGAAGAATTACACAGATATTGCTCAAAGAAAATACCCCGCGCTTAAATTTTATAATGTTGACATATTAAATAAGGGGCCGTGTATTCCAAAATTTGATTATGTCGTCATGAACGGCGTTTTCACCCAGAAACGAGATTTGACGTTTTGTGAAATGTTCGAATACTTTAAACAAACACTGAATGCTGTTTTTCCAAGAATAAGAAAGGCAATGGCCTTCAACGTGATGTCCAAAGGAGTCGACTGGGAGAATAAGGGGAATTTTTATTTGTCTTTCGATCAGCTGGCCGGTTTTCTAATTAAAAATATCAGTAAGAAATTTGTTTTTCGTCACGATTATGGATTGTATGAATATACCGCCTACGTTTATAAATAAACTATGAAAACATCCGTCATTATGCAGCCAACTTATTTACCCTGGATGGGTTATTTTGATCTCATGGATCAGGCGGATATTTTTGTTTTCCTTGATTCTGTCCAATTTGATAAGCGTTCCTGGCAGCAGCGCAATCGCATTAAATCCCCCAGAGGGGAATTGATGTTAACCGTTCCGGTTCTAACCAAGGGGCGGTTTTCTCAACGGATTTGCGATGTAGAAATCGATGCCAGCGCGCATTTTTACAAGGAACATTTCAAATCTATTAAACTTAATTACGCAAAGGCTAAGCATTTTCAAGAGTACTCACAGAAATTAGAGGAGGTCTTTGAGAGGCGTCATGAGCTCTTGGCCGACATGACGATCGAAATTATATTGTGGTTAAAAAATGAGTTGGGTATAAAGACGGAATTCATCCGAAGCTCCACGCTTGATGTGAACGATGCGAAGGCAGGGCTTTTGGTCAAAATTTGCCAGGCCGTTGGGGCCGACGAATACTTGTCGCCGCTTAAGTCCCGCGATTATATTGGCGAAGGCGAGCTTTTTGCAAAAAATAAAATCAAGCTCTCATATCACCAATACAATCATCCGCAATATACGCAGTTATTCGGTGAATTTGTCTCGCATTTGGCGGCCATTGACGTACTCTTTAATGCGGGACACGAGTGTCTCTCAATTATTCGTTCAGGGCGGCAGGCTAGACTCGATGGAGGCTTGGAAGAAACATTCTCTAAACGGTAGGTTTTTATGAGAAAAACACAAGCGCCTCCAACAACAATCAAGTGGCAGAAGCTCGGGCGAATTTTTGAGCCGCAGGGTCGCGTGGACTGGATTCGCAGTTATGCCTGGGTACCAATTCCGGAAGCGCTTGGCGACGGTTATGTAAGAGTTTATTTTACCGGGCGCAATAAAGATAATCTAAGCCAGCCGGGCGCTTTTACGATCCATTTGGATCGCCCGACTAAAATTTTGGATTTTACCTTTGATCCTCTTTTAACGCTTGGATCTTTGGGAGGTTTTGATGACAGCGGAGTCATCCCAAGCTGGATTTTAAATCATAACGGAAAAAAATACATGTATTACAGTGGTTGGATGCAAGGCAAGCGTGTTCCATTTTATTCAGCTCTGGGCCTTGCCATTAGTGAGGATAGCGGTAAAACATTTCGAAAGTATTCGAAAGCTCCGCTTTTAAGCCGCAATGATGTTGATCCGTTTTTTACGGCCTCAGTTTGTGTCATCGTTGAAAGGAAACTTTGGCGCATGTGGTACACAACCAATACGGCCTGGATGGCAATCAATAAAGAAATTCTCCCTAAATACCACATTAAATATGCTGAATCCAAGGATGGCTTGAAGTGGGATCGGAAGGGGATAACGGCGATAGCCTTCAGAAATAAAGACGAATATGCGATTTCCAGGCCATGGGTGATTTATGAAAATGGTCTTTATAAAATGTGGTATTCCTATCGGGGTTTGGCCTACCGGATTGGGTATGCGGAATCAAAAGACGGTATTCAATGGGTTAGGATGGATGATCAGGTTGGGATAAATGTGTCTCGGTCCGGATGGGACTCAGAGATGATTGAGTATGCGGCTGTAATTTCCTACGGTGGTCGGCGTTTTATGTTTTATAATGGCAATCAGTTTGGGAAAAATGGCATCGGTCTTGCGGTCAACGGGAATTAGGACGCAATGCTTGGTTTTTTAATTATTCCATGTATTAATGATAATAGTCCCCGACTTTTTATTTCTAAACGTAACACGAGGAAATTATGAAAATTGCCATTATCCCGGCCCGCGGTGGGAGCCAGCGCATAAAAAATAAGAATATTGCCGATTTTCTTGGCAAGCCGATGATCGCCTATGCCCTTGAGGCCGCAAAAAATTCAGGGCTTTTTGAAAAAATTCACGTGTCCACGGATTCGGATTTAGTTGTTTCGGTTACGGAGAAATTAGGCTACAAGGTAGATTTTAAAAGGCCTCAAGAATTGGCTGATAACCACACTGGAATCGTGCCGGTTTTAAAATGGGTCATTGAGCGATATGCCCAAAATGGATTGAAATTTGAAGATGTCTGTTGCATCATGCCGGCCGCGCCACTTTTAGAGCCGCAAGATCTTCAAGAGGCGTATGAAATTTATAAAAAGCATGGTAAAAGGCTACCTCTTTTAGCTGCGGCTGAACTGCCTGTTCCCGTAGAATGGGTGTTTCGAAAAGACGAAAATGAGGTTTTAACGCCGGTAATGCCGGATGCACTTCAGGTCAGATCCCAGGATTTACAGAAAGCGTACTATGAGTCTGGGCCGTTTTCCTATTTCCATGTGTCTTATCTGCTAGGAAACGATGAAGAGAAGAAGGTTAAATTTTTATCATATGTTATTCCCCCGGAACGCGCTGTGGACATTGATGATCCGGAAGATATAAAGTTAGCCAAAACGCTTTGTTTGGGAAAATTAGCGTTAAAAAAGATCGCGACTACGTAAAATGAAACCTCGGGCGCTCATTCGAGTTGACGGCGGGAGACACATCGGAATGGGGCATGTGGTGCGTTGTTTGAATCTTGCGAAAACTTTAAGAAAATATCATATTGGATCTTTGTTTGTCACAAAGGCCTACGGAAGGAAAATCCCTCAGTTGATCCGTCGGCATGACTTTACAGTCAAAATGATTGACAAGGATGCCAACTTTAAAGATGACGCAACTCAGACTCAACAAATAGCTACATCTTCCCATGCTCGGTTTGTTTTTACAGATTTAAGCACCGAAGAGAATTTGGCGAAAGGAAAAGAAATTGTGATTTTCTTTAAAACACTCAAGGCGTCGGGTTTATTTCTGGTGAGCGTTGATGACTTTAAGAAAATTAATTTCCCCTTCGATATCCAAATCATACCTTATTGTGGGGCGGAAGATATGCAGTACGAATTTTTCCAGCGGACAGCTTCTCTCCTTGGGCCCAAATATTTTATTGCGGATCCTGTGGACGTTGAACTGGCACAAAAAAAGCGTATTATTCAAAAAATCGCTAAGAAAATACTGATTTCCATCGGTGGCAGCGACCCAACACGGTTAACACCGGATATTATTAAGGCGCTGAGGAGATTGAATCATCAACAGCTCGAAATAAAAATTGTCATTGGATTATGTTTTCCGAATATTATAAAAAAACAAATTAAAAATATTCTGCGGCATTTTGAAGGAACCTACGAATTTTGCCCGCCCCAGAATATTATTAAACTCATGCTTTGGTCTGATCTTGTTATTTCCGGTATAGGTTTGACTCGTTACGAAGCAGCGTTGACGGGCACTCCGAATTTATGCGTTACACGTAACAAACTCAATTCATACCGTATCCAGAAATTTATGGCTACGGGTACTTCCCGTCATATTTCCGTTTCAGGAGAGACTTCGTTGTTGTTTCTTTCAAAGGAAATCAGACAGTTATTAGGAAATTATATTTTGAGAAAGAAAATGCACAAATCCGGTAAAAAGTTGGTTGATGGTAAAGGAGCCGACCGGATCATTACAGAACTGAGAAAGCGTAGGATCATATGAATATCAAAGTTAAAATTGGAAAGCGTTATGTGGGAGAAGGTGAGCCTTGTTTTATTATTGCTGAAATTGGCTCGAATTTTGATCAAAATTTAGGCCAAGCCAAGACGTTGATTGATAAAGCTGTTGAAGCAAAGGTTGATGCGATAAAATTTCAGCTTTTTAAAGCTGATTGGCTTGTTCCGCAAAATCATCCGGCGTATTCAATCATCAAGGATAATGAGTTTCCGCGCCATTGGATTGAGGAACTGTTTTCGTACGCCGAGGAAAAAGGAGTTATTTTTTTAGCGACGCCCTTTGATACGGAGGCTATTGACTTGTTGAATACGTTTGACATTGCTGCCTTTAAATGGGCATCGCCAGAAATATATGATCTTCCCTTGTTGAGACATGCCGCCAAGAAACAAAAGCCCATCATCCTTTCAACCGGTACTTGTGCCGTTGAAGATATCAAGCCTGCGGTAGATGCAGTCTTAAAAGAAGGTAATCAGAATATTATTTTATTGCATTGCGTTTCCCTTTATCCAGCTAAGCCTCAACATGCCAATTTGAAAATGATGGATGATCTGCGAAAGACTTTCCATTGTTCCGTTGGATTCTCGGATCATACAGAAGGCATTGCCATTCCTATAGCCGCTGTTGCTCGAGGGGCTTGCATCGTTGAAAAACATTTCACGCTAAGTCGGCAATTAAAAGGACCCGACCATCCTTTTGCCGTCGAACCCCAAGAGCTCAAACAAATGGTCCAATGCATTCGGGAGGCAGAGCAGGGGTTGGGTCTTTCCGTAAAGGGGCATATTGAGGGAATGGAAGACCCCCGCTCTCATAGAAAAAGTTTAGCCGCAAAGAAGGATATCCGAAAAGGAAGTCTCTTGGAAGAAAATATGATTATGTGTTTGCGAACATCTCAAGGTATTGATCCCAAAGATTTCAGCATGCTCTTAACCAAGTCTCCCGAGCGTGATATTCAAAAATTTGAAGTCCTTCAATGGAGCATGTTTAAGAGCTAATCAGATAGTGCGGGTGAACCGATGATCCGAGAGGACCAACAAGGGGCAGTGAGAGCGGGTATCTCACTCAAGGATATCCAATCGACGCAAATACGACTGATTGAACCTTTTTCAAAATTCTATCATGAACAAGGTTTTATCGTTTATAAAAGCAATTGGCTTCCCCAATATCGCTTGGCGAATGGTATACAAATCCTAAGCTTAGAGGGCCATTCACTGGCAGATTGGGAAAAGATTTTTGATAAATTTTTTGAAAGGAAAACTTATTCACATCAATTATTTACTTTTTTTAGATGTAGCCAGCTGAATGGATTATTGAATCAGGCCAAATGCGCGGGCTATAGGGAGGTCAATGTTTATCCACTTAAAGTTTGCTATAAGAATATAGCGGTTGAAAATTCGCTTTCTTCAGAATTTTCCATGGGGCAAGTTAAGACGGAAAACGATTGGGAAATGTACAGAGATTTTAAGAGAGAGGCTGATCAAAATGCGTGGACGGCTAACGAGGGATTTGGAATGGTGCGCCATTTAACGGAATTTTTAGATATGAAAAGATTTTTTATCACGACAAAAAAAACGCAGAAGATCATTTCCTCGCTTGGGATATTTAAATACAACGGACTTGCGCGAATTGAAAATGTGCAGACTCATCCAAGCTTTAGGGGCCGAGGACTCGCTGGCCACTTATTGCGATTTGCGATAAATTACACTTTTTCCGATCCGATGCTCAAGGGCGTTGTCCTAACATCTGCCAACCAAATTGCCGAAAAACACATATATGATCCATTGGGGTTTATAACTACGGGAGAAACGGTGGAGCTCATGACGTATTAAGCTCCGTTGGAATACGGAATTTTTAGCATGCTTAAATAGTTACTGATCAAAAATACTATGATGCCTAATAAATCTAAACTGACAACATGTGTTATTTTTGGTTGCGAGCAGATCATGGTTGATTTCATGCGCTTCTTGTACAAGCGAAAAGATGTTAAAGTAGCGCTTGTTGTTACCTGTGAATTTCTTGAAGATCAATTATTTGATTATGAATCCGTGGCCCAAGAGGGGAAGAAATTGGGCATGCCTGTGATCGATAGTAAAATAATTACAGAAGAGATAATTAGGAAGATAGAATCTTTACAGCCAGATATTATTTTCTCGTTGTTTTACCGGAGGGTTCTTCCGGCAGAGATACTGAATGTGCCGCCACTTGGCTGTGTCAATATTCATCCGGGTAAATTGCCGCAATATAAAGGCCTTGCCCCTGCAGTTCACGCCTTATTAAATGGAGACAAAACATTTGGGATAACAATCCATCAAATGGACCGCGGCATTGATACAGGCGACATTTTAATACAAAAAGAATTTCCGATTTATGCGAATGAGACCGGGTTTGAACTTCACTTACGGTCCATGCGCTTATGCACAAAGCTTCTCAAGGATAATTTTTACAACATAATAAATGAAAGAATTGTTCCCAGGAAACAGAAAGGCCGAGGATCTTACTATGGCATTATGGACGGTTTACGGTTAATTGATTGGCGGAAAGGAAGAATACACATAAGAAATCTCATTGGGGGCCATGCCAGGCCTTACCGAAACATGTATACATATATGCTAAACAAGTATTTTTTTATAAATAGGGCAACAATAGTTAACGGCAAAAAGCAATCTATATATTCACCAGGGAAAATCGTTGGTATCTTAAGCAATGACAGGCCGGTGGTTTCTTGCTCTGACGGGCATATAGTACTGGAAGATTACGAAGTATCTCCTGGGTACGCGGCGGGTGAAAAATCCATTTATTTAAAGATTGGCAATTTTTTTGGGAAATCGCATTATTAAGATTTCTAAATATATACAAACCATACCGCAAATAATGGAGATTGTATGAGTGAAAAATTGAGAAATTTATTGGAAAAAGTTCTCGATGAAGATTTTGGATTACTTACAAGCGTGAGTAATTTCAAGGACCTGGAGTTTTGGGATTCCTTGAAATATGTGAATCTCGTTGTTGGGCTTCAAGCGGAATTTAAGATTAACTTGACTAAGGACGACATCCAGAATCTCTTATCAGTTAACGGCATTGAGGCCATTTTACTCAGGTATGGGGTAACGTCATGACAGCCAATAAAAATATGCTGATTACGGGAGTTTGCGGCGCCATCGGATCACAGCTGGCCCAACATTTTTTAAATAAGAATTTTAATGTTTTAGGTATCGATATTCAAAATAAGCCACCTGAAAATCTATCTGACAAAAAAGGCTTCACTTATATCGCCGCTGATTTAAGTGATGGAAAAGCTACCTCGGCGGCCATTGAAAACCATATCAGTAGATACGCTGCAATTAACATCGTTATTAACAATGTGGGACTTATTTTTAGCAGCCCGCTCATTCGCTTTGAAGACGGTAATTTTGTCTGTCATAGTTTTGAAGAATGGAACAAGGTCCTGTCCGTTTCATTAAGCTCAGCATTTTACGTTACGGCAACCTGCGTCAAACATCTGGTCAGAGAGCGGGCGCCAGGCGTTATTATCAATATCAGTTCGATTTGCGCTAAGGGAAATTCTGGCCAGGCGGCTTACTCAGCAGCGAAGGCAGGTTTAAACGGATTAACGGGAGCCTTGGCCAAAGAATTAGGGCCGCTTGGAATCCGCGTTGTTTCGATTGCGCCGGGGTTTTTGGACACACCATCGACTCATCAGGCCATTCGTCCGGAAAAACTCAAACGGGTCGTGCAATCTATTGCGCTCAAGCGGCTGGGAAAAGTGGGTGAGTTGGCGGGTGCTATTGAATTTGTCATCAGCAACCCCTACTATACCGGTACAATTTTAGAACTTGATGGCGGCCTAACACTGTAAGAAAGATATGAAAAATTATCAAAATAATTTAGCCGTACGATTTGAGAAGATTGTAAGCCAGAACAGAAATCGTACCGCTATTATCTTTGAGGAACATCAGCGCTTGAGCTACGATCAGCTTGATCAATTGTCCAATCAAGTTGCACGTTTTCTGCAAGACAAGGGTATTGGGCGAGGTGATTGCGTTTGCATCAATTTGGATAAAACGGCAGCCGCTTATTGCGTTATTTTAGGGTGTCTTAAAATTGGCGCGACTTATTTTGCAATTGATCCAAACAGCCCTGTTAAAAGGGTCGTAAGTATTTTCAATCACTGCCCGCCGGTGGTAATTTTCTCGGAAAAAAGACTACAAGGTAATTTCTTTGATGATAAGACGATTCTTTGTGAAGAAATTCATGACAAGCTTTCTTTTTGTGAGCAATTCAGCTCTGCGCCTTTGGAATTATCTGATCCGGCCATTCCTTCGGATATGGCCTATATCATGTTTACATCCGGATCGACGGGCGTGCCTAAAGGCGCTGTGATGACGCAGGCCAACCTCTTCCATTTTATCGACTGGGCAGTTCGTGATTATCAGTTCACAACGGATGATATCCATACACATATCAATCCGCTTTATTTTGACAATTCGGTGTTTGATATTTATTCGACATTTTTCTCAGGTGGGACGCTGGTGTCTTTTAAAACGACCCTATTACAAAATCCATCAGGAATTGTTGAGAAGATTAATCGGTTTAAGTGCACGGTTTTTTTCTCCGTACCATCAATGCTTATGTTTCTGCAGTCAACCAAGGTTATCGATTCAAATTTGATGGGGTCGCTTAAGAAGATTATTTTTGGCGGCGAAGGCTATCCAAAGGGAAGGCTCAAAGAGCTTTTTGATATTTTGGGGAAACGCACACAGCTCATTAATGTGTATGGCCCAACGGAATGTACTTGTATTTGTTCAAGCTATCTGATCAATGCCGGCGATTTTGGGAATTTAGAGGGCTATCCTCCGATTGGGAATATAACGGCTAATTTCAGCCATTATCTCTTGGAGGAAAACCGGCGAGTTTCGGATGGAGATGTTGGGGAATTGTGTTTGGGCGGACCATGTGTTGGGCAGGGTTATTTTAACCAACCGGAGTTGACAAAGAAAGCGTTTGTGCAAAATCCGCTTAATCATACTTTTGAAGAACGGGTTTATCGGACCGGAGATTTGATGCGTTTTAATTTCCAGGATGGGAAATTATGGTTTATTGGGCGAAAAGATTTTCAAATTAAGCACCAGGGCTACCGCATTGAACTTGAAGAAATTGAACATGCCCTTGCCGCGGTTGAAGGAATTGATGAAGCCATTGCCTTGCATACGGTTGAAGACGGGATTAGCAAAATTGTCGGCGTTGTGTCTTCGCGAAAAGATTTGAAACCTTCTGTTATCCGCAGTCAGGCTGCACAACTTATTCCGAAGTATATGGTTCCGAACAAAATTAAGATTATAGATCGGATGCCAAAGAACGCCAATGGAAAAACTGATCGCAAGAAACTAAAAGAGATGTTTATCAACGAGCAAGTCCAAAGCGGGGTCATATGAGTAAAGTTGTTGTATTTGGAGCAGGTGGTGGGGCGGACACAGCATTTCGATATCTAACGAAGGATAGTCCACACGAAGTCGTTGCTTTTTCTGTGAACCAAGGCTTTAAAAATCCCAAGAAATTCCACGGTCTTCCGGTTGTCGAGTTTGAAGCTATCCAGAACTTGTATCCGCCCGATGAATTCAAGATGTTTATTCTCTTAAATTTTGATAACATGAGCCGGCTGCGGATCCAAAAATATGAAGAGGCTAAGGCCAAGGGGTATTCTTTCGTCAGTTACATCTCATCAGATATTTTTCGTATTGAGAATATTCAAATTGGAGAGAATTGTTTTATTTTAGATAATCAATCCATCAATTTAGATGTCAAAATTGGAAGTAACGTCGTAATATGGTCTAGTAATCATATCGGAGATCGTACCGTCATCGAAGATAATGTCTGGATTACAACGCATGTCGCTATCGGTGGCGATGTGCGAATTGGCGAGGGTACTTTTGTGGGGATGAATTCCTCCATCTCGCACAGTATTACCATTGGCAAGCGGAATTTTATCGGAGGAAATACTTTGATTGCTAAATCAACGGAAGACGGACAGGTTTTCTTGCAGGATCAAAACAAGCCGATGGGCATTGACAGTGATATGTTTGTAAAAATGACGGGGCATTAATGAATTCAAAACTATAATCCTTTCAGGGCAAGTCAAGAAAGAGCTATATTAGCGTTTTTCTTTGAATGGGTAATTATTCTCTAATTAGCTTTTGTTTATGATAAAATTTCAGCATTATTGTAAGTAGGGCATTCCAGAAAAAAGGCCTCAAGATGAGTCTAAAAGTACTGTTGATTTACCCCAATTTAAGGGGCATGAATATGCTCCCGCCGGCGATTGGTTTGCTTTCGGCTGTTCTTAAACGCAGCGGCTTTTACGTGGAGCTTTTTGATACCACGTATTATGAAAAGCTTGATAATGACCATTCCAGCGCTGATTCTGACCAAACCAAAGTTAATAAATTAATGGCCCGGCCGTTTAAAATGCCGGACGAAATTACTCTAAAGACAACCAATGTCTTCGATGACTTCAAAAAGAAAGTTCAGTCAATGGGGCCGGATTTGATTGCTATGTCGGCGACCGAGGACATGTTTTTATTGGGCATAAAACTCTTAAAGGTTCTTGGGCCGAAGCGGCCTCTGACAATTTTAGGCGGGGTTTTTGCGACGTTTGCTCCTAAACTGGCCTTAAGCTATCCGGAAATTGATATTGTCTGTAAAGGCGAGGGGGAAGATGCCCTTCGCATCCTTTGTGAGCGTTTGGAAAAAGGCGAAAGTTATGAAGATGTCGGCAACTTGTGGATTAAAAAAAAGGACGGAACGATTAAATCTAATCCCCTCAAAATGGTCGACATAAATGAGAACCCCCTGATTGACATGTCCATTTTTGAAGATGCGAGATTTTACCGTCCCATGGCGGGAAAAGTTTGGCGGATGTTTCCGGTTGAGACCCATCGGGGATGCCCCTATACATGCACTTATTGCAATTCTCCCTCGCAAATGGAGCTTTACAAAAAAGAGGAGGGCAAGTCCTATCTTCGACGCAAAACATTCGAGAACATGAAAAGGGAGCTCCTTTTTTATAAAAATGAAATGAAGGCGGAGTATCTTTATTTTTGGGCGGATACATTTTTTTCCTGGAAAGAAGGGGAGTTTAACGAGTTTTGCGAGATGTATCAGGATATCGGCCTGCCGTTTTGGTGCCAAACGCGCGTGGAAACGGTCACCTTTGAACGATTCAAAAAGCTCAAAGACGTAGGGTGTGCGCGCATTTCCTTCGGGCTCGAGCACGGCAATGAGGAATTTCGCAAAAAAGTCCTGAAGAGAATTGTCTCCAATGAGCTTATGATTAAAAATTTTAGGGTTGTCAAAGATGTCGGGATTCCCTTTAGCGTCAATAATATTATGGGATTTCCCCATGAAACATATGATTTGGCTTTTGATACGATTGAAATCAACAGGCAAGTCGATGCTGCCGACCGTAACGCGTATGCCTTTACGCCTTTTGCCGGAACACCACTGCGCGAAATTTGCAACGGGCTCGGTTATCTGACGGACAAAGATATTGTGCATTCCATTTTCGTGAATGGCAGTTTGTTGAACATGCCTCAATTTCCGAAGGAAAAAATCAATGGCCTCGTCAAAACGTTTAACCTTTACGTCAATTTCCCCAAATCCCGCTGGAGTGAAATCCGGCGCGCCGAAGAGGAGACGCCCGAAGGCAATCGTATTTTTAGCGCACTGAAGGAAGAATTTATCGCGCGGTTTTGGAACAAAGAAAGCACGAGTTTTGAAGATGCCAATACAGCCCAACCGATGTCCATGTAGGCCCGAAGCCATCATTTTTGATTTTGACGGCGTATTGGTTGAAAGTCTTGATGTTAAAACAAATACCTTTCGGGAATTATTAAAGGATTATCCGCAAAATATCGAAGCTTTTATCAAGTATCACATCGAAAACGGGGGAGTTTCGCGCTTTGAGAAAATTAAGTTTTTTTTCAAAGAACTACGCGCGGAATCCATAAGCAAAAAAGATGTTTTAAGATGGGCTGACCGCTATAGTAGACTTGTTGTTGAGCAAGTAGTTAAGTCGAAGTTGGTTGAAGGGGCTCAAGAGCTTTTGAAATTCTGCCGTGGCCGCTATCTTTTGTTTGTGGTTTCAGGAACTCCTGAAGAAGAGTTGAAATTGATTATTCAAAGGAAGAAATTAGGGCATTTCTTTAAAGGGATTTTTGGTTCGCCTGCAAAAAAAACGGTGATTGTGCAAAAAATCCTCTCTAAGTACAAAATCAACCCCCAAAAATCTATTTTTATTGGCGATGCCAGAACAGACCTGGCGGCTGCCAGGGTTCATGGCATGGCTTTTATTGCGCGATTAAACGATGATAACAAGGAGTTTTTCCAAAATAAGACGTTCTTAGGATCTTTCAAGAACCTAAGGGGTGTGCGGTCGCTTCTTCAAAATCTAGAAAAGGTAAACGTATGAACACAAAAAGAGTTAGTAAAAAATCCGTATTGATTACCGGCGCGGGTTCAGGGATAGGCCTCGCTCTCGTTAAAAAATTTATTTCCGAGAACTGGGAAGTTTTAGCGCACTATCGAAAATCAGATCGGGACTTAAGGGCTTTACAAAAAAACATCGGGGTCGATGTTCTAAAATTATTCCAATCGGATTTTAAAAAAATAACTGATTTAAACAAATTCTTAAAGAAAGTGGGAGATTTCTCCGTTGATGCGCTTATCAACAACGCCGGCGACCATGATTTTTCTTCTCAATCCAAAGACAGAATTGCGGAAGCTCAAAACACATTCCTAATCAACACAATCGCGCCCGCCTTGATTGCAGAAAAGGTTCTACCCGCAATGAAGCAAAAAAGGCATGGCTGCATCATTAACATAAGCTCAATTGGCGTCAAATACGGCAGTAATCTCAACTCCATGTTTTACGCTGCAAGTAAAAGCGGCCTGGAGCCCATTACTAAAACTTTGGCCCGCGAAGGAGCGCCTTATCATATCCTTGTGAATGCGATTCGTCCGGGATTAACGAATACGCGATTTCTTCATCGTGTACCGAAAAATATTGATGAACGCAAGAAGATGATCCCCTTAAAACGTTTGGCAGAGCCCGAAGAGATAGCAGATTTTATTTTTTATCTATCCGCGCGTAATTCGTATATCACCGGTGAAGTTTTAACTATCGCCGGAGGAGAATAGCCGTGATACCCGCTTTATTAATGGGGCGAAAAGGCAGTGAAGGTTTTCCCAGCAAAAATCTTTATCCGGTTCTCGGGAAACCCCTTATGACTTACCCTCTTTTGGCCGGGCTCAATGCAAAATGTGTCGATGCGGTTTTTGTTTCGACCGATGACCCAGAAATTAAAGAGCTTTCCCAAAAGCGCGGCGCCCATATCATTGGCCGTCCGAAAGAACTTTGCACATCAGGGGCCCTGGGGGAGGATGTTTATGTTCATGGAATGAATTGGATTAAAGAGAATTTTGGCAAAGATTTTGAAATCATTGTTCTTTTGATGTGCAATGCCGCTACCATCACGAGCGAAATAATTGATCAGGGGATCCGCGCTCTTTTGAATAACAAAACGATTGACTCGGCGGTCAGCGTTTCGCGTTACAACATGTGGAGTCCGTTGCGGGCAAGGAAGATTGATTCGAAAGGGCTTCTCAAGCCATTTGTTCCTTTCGAGGTTCTTGGAGATCCCAAAACACTCAACTGCGATCGTGATTCCCAGGGCGATGTCTGGTTTGCGGATATGGGGGTTTCTGTTGTGCGAACACGTTGCTTGGAAAATGTTCACGAAGGCCTTTTACCTCAAAAATGGATGGGCAGGAATATTTACCCTTTAAAACAATGGGGGGGATTTGATGTCGATTATGAGTGGCAAATCCCCGCGTTGGAATATTGGTTAAAACATAACTGGAAAGAAAACAAGAGAGTTTCCAAGACAAAGGTATGATCCCCAAAGCCCTCTTAAACGAACGTAAAGTTTATGTGAAACACCATAGTTTCGAAACTTTCTGTTCGAACATCAATGCCGATCTCAAGGAGCAAGCCGGGCGTGTCCAAAAAGCTGTTCAAAGGGAAATTTCCGCATGCAAAGATGTGGCGCAATTAGCGGTTTATAAGGCCGCAGAAAAAGACCTATTAAGCGCCGAACCCAGAGATTTTAAGATGACCGTTTATATTGCAGATGAGCTTTCGCGCATTGAAGACGGAAATCTTGGCCGGTATATTTATCATCGCTATCGCTATGATGTGTATCCCCGGCAAAAAATTCTTGACGGCTTCCCGCCGTATCTTCAGATTGAGCCCACCTCGGTCTGCAACTTTCGTTGCGTTTTTTGTTACCAAACAGACCAGAATTTTTTCAGTAAGAAATCTGGTGAAATGGGTTCCATGACACTTGAGCTCTTTAAATCAATCGTTGATCAGATTAAGGGCCGTGTGGATTTTATTTCTATCGCCTCGCGTGGCGAACCTTTGGTTTGCCGTGACATCGCGGAAATGCTCAAATACTGCAGAGGGAAATTTCTCGGCTTAAAAATAAACACCAACGCTTCGATGCTGACAGAAAAGCTTTGTCATGCGATCCTCTCGGGCGGTATCAACACCGTAGTATTTTCTGCCGACGCTGCTGATGAGGCCCTCTACAGCCAACTGCGCGTAGGAGGAAAGTTA
>ORJL010121578.1_pt1 | contig 24275 bp, 22 predicted proteins | sample 1779941 | NCBI WGS metagenome assembly ORJL01 (sample SAMEA104232317, study PRJEB22302) | groundwater metagenome | biome: forest; feature: aquifer; material: groundwater | place: USA | collected 2011-08-07 | depth 5.8 m
GCCCTTGGTGCGGCGGCGCTTCAGGATCGCCTGACCCGCGCGCGTGGACATGCGCTTGCGAAATCCGTGCGTCTTCTTACGCTTACGCGTATTCGGCTGGTATGTCCGCTTCACTCGCCTACTGCTCCTTGAACACGGGCGCGGGGACGCCAACGGGCAATGCCGCGGCGCGACCGGGGAAGAGTAGCAGAGACGGCGCGACCCCCGGAGGACGCCTCGCGGTCGGCATTTTCCACGCCTTATCCCCAGATGTGGAGATTTCTGTGGATAACTCGTGTTCTTCCTGCTCAGACGATATGTGATCCTCGTGCAACATGGGTGCACTCGTGACATCACGCGCGTTTTTCCCGCTCAGACGGTCGTAGTTCATCCACAGGGCCCGAAACACCCGCGGCGGGCGTCGGCCCGTTGGTAGGGTCGCCGCTCTCCACGATGAGCACTCACCCCCACACCACGACCCCAACCGACGAGGCCACCGGACCCACCATGGTGGTACGCGTGGCCGTGCATCGTGCTGCCCTGGAGCCACCGGCCATCATCGAGATCCGGGACGTCCACGCGGCGGCGATCATCGAGACCGCCTTCTCGCGGGTGGCCCAGGTCTCATCCGTCCCGCCCCTGGCGCTGCGCGAGATCATCGAGAATCTTGTCCACGCGGGGTTCCGGGATGCGCTCATCACGGTTCTCGACGCCGGGCGCACGGTGCGCGTGTCCGACCGTGGACCCGGAGTCGCTGACCCCCGCCGCGCCATGGAGCCGGGCTACACCACGGCCGACGAGTCCGTTCGTGCGGTCGTGCGCGGGTCGGGGTCGGGGCTGGCGCTCGCCGCGGGGCTCGTGGCGGCGGCGGGCGGTTCCCTGGAGATCCAGGACAACCTCGGCGGGGGCTGCGTGGTCACGATCACCACGGATGGCCCCCCGGCGCCCGAGCCGGCGGGCGACCCGAGCGTGCCCTCCGACGTGCAACGGCGTCTCCTCGCGCTTCTCCTCGAGATGGCACCCGCCCACCCCGAGGCCATGGCCCGCGAGCTCGACCTGCCCCTCGGCACCTGTGGGCGTGAGCTGGTGCTCCTCGAGCACCGCGGCCTCGTCTCCCGGTTCGCCGATGGCGGACGTGTCCTCACCGAGCGAGGTGCGGCAATCGTCGCCACCCTCTTCTAACCCATGAGCGCCTCGGTGCCCCTTATCCAGAACTCGTCGCCCGACCGGCTGGCCGAGATCTGGGCGCAGGTCCTCGAGAGGCTGGGCGGCACGCTCAACACCGCCACGTACAAGCTCACGTTCGAGCGCGCCCGTGCCCTGGGCTTCGACGATGGCCGCTTCCGCATCGGGGTGGAGACGGAGTTCGCGCGGGGCTGGATCATGCAGCGCTACATCTCGCTGGTGCGCGACGCGCTCTTCGAGGTTCTCGGCAACGACATCGCCGTGACCGTGGAGGTCGTTGCGCCGGCCGCCCTCCCGTCGGCCGGCGCAAATACGCTCCAGGGCGGTCCGCCCGCCGAGCAGACCGCTCCTGTTGCCGCCACGCCACCGCCCTTGAGCGGAGTCGGGCCCGGCCAACGCCTGCAGGGGCGCTTCACGTTCGACGCCTTCGTGATCGGCCCCAGCAACCGATTCGCCCACGCGGCGGCCCTGGCCGTGGCCGAGACCCCCGCTCGTGCCTACAACCCGCTCTTCATCTATGGGGGCGTGGGTCTGGGCAAGACCCACCTCCTGCACGCCATCGGGCACTTCACCGCAGAGAACCACCCGGGCCTCTCGGTCCGGTACGTCTCGGTCGAGACCTTCACGAACGAGTTCATCAACGCGCTGCGCGACGGCGGTATCCGCTCATTCAAGGATCGTTATCGCAGCACCGACATCCTCCTGATCGACGACATCCAGATGCTGGAGGGTCGTGAGCAGACCCAGGAGGAGTTCTTCCACACATTCAATGCCCTGCACGAGAGCGGCAAGCAGATCGTCATCTCGAGCGATCGTCCACCACGGGCGATCAGCACCCTGGAGGACCGCCTGCGATCGAGGTTCGAGATGGGCCTCATCACCGACGTGCAGGCGCCCGCGCTGGAACTGCGCATCGCGATTCTGCGCAAGCGGGTGATGACCGACGGCTACCAGATCCGCGACCCCGAGGCGCTGTCCTACATCGCCGCCCGTGTGTCCACGAACGTGCGCCAGTTGGAGGGTGCGCTGATCCGGGTGGTGGCCCATTCGTCGATCTCGGGCCGGCCGGTGACCGTGGATCTGGCCCAGGAGGTCCTGACCGACCTCTTCCCGGATGGCGATGGCGTGGTGCGCATGGACCTCGTGCAGGAGGCGGTGGCCCGCCACTACGGCGTATCCCTCGAGGACCTCGTGGGTGACCGACGCACGAAGCGCGTGGTCGTACCACGCCAGGTGGCCATGTACCTGTGCCGCGAGCTCACGGATTCGTCCCTCCCCGCCATCGGACGATCCTTTGGTGGCCGAGACCACACCACGGTGATCTACGCCGTGAACAAGGTGACCCACCAGATCACCGACGAAGGCGCCATCTATGACGCCGTGCGGTCCCTCACCGCGACCCTCACGGGCCGCGGTTCGCTCTCCTCCTAGAGAGACGCGACCACCGACATGCGCCGGTCCTGCGGGGATCCCGACCGAACCATGCACGCTGTTGCGGCATACGAGAACCGAGTCGGGCGGTGTCCTCGGTCGCAGCGATCGGCCTCAGGCCCCCGCAGGAGCGCCTCCAGGAGGCGAAGATGCGCTCCTGACGCGCGCGGCCGGTGATCCAGGGGGCAGTGGGACCTGACGATGCGACCACCAGGACACGCGAGGTCCGCACGCTCGTGCTCGGTGGCACCCCTCACGCAACGGATCCACTCACACACCGTCGAGATCGCCCCCCGCGGCAGGCGGCGGGAGCGATACACGAGACCCTCGTCTTCGGACCGGCGCGACCCTGCGTCGTCGTCCCGCGGACGCCAGGCCGGCGTGGGGGTGCTGCACCGCGGGTGCCTCCCTCGGACCGTGAGCCGTGACACCCGTGGCCTGGCGGGAGGCCTGGTCCATGTCCTCGTTCGCGTTCGGAACACGTGTCGGCACGTCGTTCACGGAGTCGGCGCACCCGGTGCCGCCGGCTGTCGCCGCACCCGGGTGTCGGGGGGCAGGCGCTGTCATGCCCGCGTGATGCGGCATTTTCCCCGGCACCGATCCTCACCGCCATCACGGGAGGGGTGTGGACAGCCTGTTGACAATGTGTGGATAGGTGGGTCCACGCCACCCAGACTCTCCACACCCCTCCACAGCCCACTCCGCCGAGTGTTTCCCCCTGTGAGTGGCTGTGGAGAAGCCGGTGCCTCTCCCGCCTTTATCCACAGGATGTCACCACCCTCCAAATACCAGTGTCAGCGGGCCAAATCAGCACTTCTCCACTATTTCCACACCCCCTACGACGTACACCACTACTACTTCAACCCCTTATTGTCATAGAGGTATGACACTGCGTGTCAGATGCGTGGGCACGCGGATCCGCCAAGCCGGTACGCTCATCGAATGCGCCTGACCTGTCCCCGTGATGAACTCGCCACACGCCTTGCCATGGCATCGCGTGTCGCATCGAGCAAGGGGACCATCCCCGTCCTCGCCAACGTGTTGCTGCGTGCGGAGGAGGGCCTGGTGGAACTCGCGGCCACGGATATGGAGGTTTCCCTCCACGTCCCCCTGGACGATGCCGGGGTTGAAGAACACGGTTCCGTCGTCCTGCCACGTCTCGCCGCGGATCTGGTGCGAAGCATGGCCCCGGGTCCGGTGTCGCTGGTGCACAACCAGAACGAGGGCCAGGTTCAGATCTCCGGGGGCGGATCGTCGTTCAGCCTGAACTGCCACCAGGCCGGGGAATACCCCGAACTTCCCGCCGATGCGGGTATCGGTCTGTCGATCCCGGCGGACCGCTTCATCACCTGCGCAGAGCGCGTGGTGCGGGCGGCGTCACGCGACGAGACGCGCCCCGTGCTGACCGGGGTTCTCGTGCGTATCGGTCCGGATGGGCTGACCATGGCGGCGACCGACAGCTATCGCCTGGCTGTGCGCACCGTGCCGCTGGATGATGCACCCGCCGACGTTCGTGAGGCCATCCTGCCTGCGCGGGCCGTGGCGGAAGCCGTACGCCTGGCCGGACAGCACAAGGATGGCGTGGTGGAACTCGCACTGGGCGACGCCCAGGCCACCGTGCGTATCGGGGGCATTCGTCTGACGACCCGCCTCATCGATGGCCAGTTTCCGGACTATCGCCAGCTGATCCCGGCGGAGTTCGACCACGAGGTACGGCTTGACCGGGCGGAGTTCCTGGCGGTCCTCACACGCATTTCCGTGCTCGCCCAGCGCACCTCCCCGATGCGGCTGCGCTTCGAGCAGGGCCAGTTGACGGTGGCCACGGCCAGTGATCAGGTGGGGGAGGGCCGCGAATCCATGCCGGTCCCCTACTCGGGGGAGCTCCTCGAGATCGGCTTCAACGCCGAATTCCTGCGCGAGGGCGTGGAGGGGGTCGAGGGTGACGAGGTCCGGCTCGGTCTCATCAGCCCTCTTCGGCCGGGGTTGTTGCGGGGGGAATCCGATGACCACCGCTATCTCATCATGCCCATCCGCCTGCCCGGGTAGTCCCGCGGTCGCCGCCGAATGGACGGCCAGCCACCTTGACGTGGCCGACGTCAGGTCGTGGGCGCGCCTGTCCGTCGACCTTCCGCCGGGCGGAATCGTGTTGTCCGGGCCAAATGGTGCGGGAAAGACATCTCTGGTTGAGGCGCTGGTGATGGCCTGTATGGGTGTGTCGTGCCGGACGTCGCGCGATGCCGAGGTGATTCGGCGGGGGGCCCCGGCCCTGCATATATCGCTCGACCTCTCCGGCCCCCGGGGGGCCGCGCACCGGGAGATCGGGTACGCGCCGCGGGCCGGCCGGCGCCTGTCGCTCGACGGCGAGGGCGTGCAGAGCCTCTCGGCCTGGCGCGCGGACGGAAGCGTGCTGGTGTTCCTTCCCGAGGAGATTCGCGCGGTGAAGGGTCCGCCCGCCGCCCGCCGCCGCCACCTGGATCGACTGCTTGAGGCCTCGAGCCCCGGCTACTCCGACGACCTCGCCGCGTACGGCGCCGCTCTGTCCCAGAGAAACGCGGCACTGCGTGCGGTGCGTGCGGGCAGGACAGGCCTGGAGTCGGTTGTGCCGTGGGAGCACGCCCTGGCGAATCCGGGCGGGCGCATCGTGGTGGCGCGCCGCGAGGCGATCAGGGCCCTGCAGGACCCGTTCGCGTCATGGCTCGACACTCTGGGTGGCGGTTCCGACGGAATCCTGGCGCTCGAGTGCTCACCGTCCGCGCTGGGCGAGGTGCCGGACGTGGATGTGGAGGCGGCTCTCGTCGCACGGATGGAGAGCGCACGCGCAACCGAGGTACGGGCGGCGCAGACCCTGGCGGGGCCCCACCGCGACGACGTGTTCGTGGGCCAACGAATGCGCACAGAGGTGGCGGACCTGCGCAGGGTTGGTAGCCAGGGCGAGCAGAGGACGGCCGTTCTGGCACTGATCATGGCCCATCGCGAGCACCTGGGTGCCCGGTCGGGCCTGCCGATCCTCGTCCTGGACGACGTGCTGTCGGAGCTCGATCCGACGCGACGCGGACATCTGTTGGACGCTGCCATGGGGACGGGCCAGTGCATCCTGACCACGGCCGATCCCGCCGCGGCCGCGGCGGCCGCCGAGCGTGGTGCGCGCGTGATGGCGGTACGGGAGGGGCACCTTGCCGCGTAGACGTCGCAGGCGTCGGGACCCCGTGGGGGTTGGCGACCTCCTTGGCCGCGCGACCCGCCGCCTGGCCCACGGCAGCGATTCTGTGCTCACGGCCGTGCGCGCCGCCTGGGTGGAGGCGTCCGGTCCGGGCACCGTGAACCACGCCTACCCCATCCGAAGGTCCCGTGTGGGCGTGGTCACCGTGGCCTGCGCCGACGCCGTGTGGGCCCAGGAGCTGAACCTGCAGAGCGACGAGTTGATGGGCAGGCTGGCAGCCCTTCTGGACAACCCCGATGCCGTCGCGGGCCTGCGATTCGTGGTTGCCGACCACGCGCTGCCGACACCCGCGCCCACAGCCCCCCGGCGGGGTCCCGTGCCCGATCCGGCGCCGGCAGCCGAGGCCCTTGGACGACAGGCCGCCGAGGTGATCGAGGATCTGGAGCTCAGGGATCTCGTCGCACGGGCGGCGGCGCGCTCGATCGATCGCGCACAGGGGTCGGGCGGGGCCCCCGGTGCGAAGGCGCCGTGACACCGACTGGTAGATTCCATCGTGAATATATGAGGCGACCCTGGGTTCCGGGGCGCGGGGTCACGCGCCCCCGTCCAGAGGCCCGCAGCAGGGTCGCCCAGCTGTCCGCGCAGCGCTCCCATCCGGGGCGATGCACCAGGCCACACCGAGGAGACAGGTGACCGAGCCGGCGTTCGATACCGCCACCGATGCCGCGCGCTACGACGCGGAGGCGATCACCGTCCTGGAGGGCCTCGAGGCCGTCCGCAAGCGCCCTGGTATGTACATCGGGTCCACGGGGCCCCGTGGTCTGCACCACTTGGTCTACGAGGTCGTGGACAACTCCGTGGACGAGGCCATGGCGGGCCACTGCACCAGGGTGGACGTGGTTCTGCGCCCGGACGGCTCGTGCTCGGTGACCGACGACGGTCGCGGCATCCCGGTGTCGGCCATGGCCGACCAGGATGGCAAGAGCGCCCTCGAGGTGGTTCTCACCGTGCTGCATGCGGGAGGAAAGTTCGGCGGCGAGGGCTACAAGGTTTCCGGTGGGCTCCACGGAGTGGGCGTGAGCGTGGTGAATGCGCTCTCGGAGACGCTCATCGCCGAGGTCCGACGTGACGGTGCCATGTGGACCCAGACCTATCACCGGGGTGCGCCGGAGGGCCCCATCGAGAAGGTCGCCGATGCGGACACCAGCGGCACCCGCATCATGTTCACCCCGGACCCGGAGATCTTCGAGGAGCTGGGGTTCGACTACGAGACCCTCGCCAATCGGTTCCGTGAGACCGCCTTCCTCACGCGGGGCCTGGAGATCACGATCACCGACGAGCGCGGTGAACGCCGCGAGGACAGCTTCCTCTACGAGGGCGGCCTGACCGACTTCGTGAAGCACCTGAATGCCACCCGCGAGCCCCTGCATGGCGAGGTGATCGCCCTCATTCAGGAGGGCAAGGAGGGGCAGGTCGAGCTCGCCATGCAGTGGACGACCGGCTTCACCGAGTCCGTCCACACCTTCGCCAACAACATCAACACGCACGAGGGCGGCACGCACCTCACGGGGTTTCGCACCGCGCTCACCCGCACGATCAACGACTACGCGCGCGCGAAGGGGCTGTTGAAGGAGAAGGACGACAACCTGGAGGGCACGGATACCCGCGAGGGGCTCACGGCGATCATCTCGGTCAAGTTGCGCGACCCGCAGTTCGAGGGCCAGACGAAGACGAAGCTGGGCAACTCCGAGTTCGCGGGCTTCACGGCGCAGATGGTGAATCAGCGCCTCGCGGAGTTCTTCGAGGAGAACCCTCAGACCGCCAAGGCCATCTGCACGAAGGCCGGACATGCCCAGCAGGCGCGCCTGGCCGCCCGCAAGGCCCGCGATCTCGCCCGCCGCAAGGGCGTGATGGACTCCACGAGCCTTCCCGGCAAGTTGGCGGACTGCTCCGACCGGGATCCCGAGAACACCGAGATCTTCCTGGTGGAGGGCGCCTCCGCGGGCGGCTCCGCAGTGCGCGCGCGCCAGTCGAGCTTCCAGGCGATCCTGCCGCTTCGCGGAAAGATCATCAACGTCGAGAAGGCCCGCATTGAGAAGGTGCTGTCGAACACCGAGATCCAGGCGATGATCACGGCGATGGGCACGGGTATCGGGATCGACCTGAACCTCGCCAAGGCCCGATACCACAAGCTGATCATCATGACCGACGCCGACGTGGACGGCGCCCATATCCGCACGCTCATCCTGACGTTCCTCTTCCGGCACATGCCGGAGATCGTGGACGCCGGCTACGTGTACATCGCCCAGCCACCGCTCTACAAGGTGAAGCAGGGCAGTACCGAGCAGTACATCGAGAAGGAGCACGACCTGGAGGAGTGGCTCCTGGATCGCAACATCGGGGACATGCAATTGATCGCGGCGACGGGCGAGGAGTCGGCCCTCACGAAGGCCCGCTTCCAGCGCTACTCCCGTGCCCTGCGCGAGCACGATGGCTGGTCGGCGGCGCTTCGTGCGAACTACGGCAACGACGTCATCGAGTTCATCCAGGTGCACGGCCTCGTGGAGGCCGAGCCGCCGGGCGCCGAGGAGCTGGCAATCGCGGTGGCCGAGGCCTCTCGCGAGGTCGCAGCGCTCACCGCGCTCGAAGTGGATCGCGAGCGCCGCACGGTGATGGCCAGGGCGATCCAGTCGAAGACCGGCGAGGCGCGAACGGTGACCATCCCGATCGCCCTCTTCGAGACCCCCGAGCTCAGGTCGTTCCGCGCCGCACGCGCGAAGCTGCGCGAGATCATGGGCGAGCCGCCCTTCACGGTGCTGCGCGGATCGCGGCGCCGCGAGGCCCCGGGCTACGACACCCTGCGCACGGCGATCATGGACCTTGCCCGCGAGGGCATCGCCCTCAGCCGCTTCAAGGGCCTGGGCGAGATGAATGCGGAGCAGCTCTGGGAGACCACGATGGACCCCGAACGCCGGGTGCTGCAGAGGGTGACCATGGAAGATGCTGCAGCGGCGGAGGAGCTCTTCTCGATGTTGATGGGTGACAAGGTCGAGCCCCGGCGCGACTTCATCGAGCGGAATGCCCGCTCCGTGCGATTCCTGGACGTCTGATCATGGCCATCGATCGTCACGGCCGCATCGAGCCGAGGGAACTCGGCGAGGAAATGCGGTCCTCGTACCTCGACTACGCCATGAGCGTGATCGTGGGGCGCGCACTCCCCGACGTGCGCGATGGTCTGAAGCCCGTGCACCGCCGCGTGCTGTTCGCAATGCACGATCGCGGACTGCAGCCCGACCGCGGGTACGTGAAGTGCGCCAACATCGTGGGAACCGTGATGGGTGAGTACCACCCCCACGGCGACTCGGCGATCTACGACGCCCTCGTGCGCCTGGCGCAGGACTTCAACAGCCGCTACCCCACGGTCGACGGCCAGGGCAACTTCGGCTCCCAGGAGTTCTCCGCCGCCGCCATGCGGTACACCGAAGCCCGGCTCTCGCGTTTCGCCACGGAGATGCTGCGGGACATCGACGAGGACACCGTCGACACGATCGCCACCTACGACGATCGCCGGCGCGAGCCCACCGTCCTGCCGGCGCGGGTGCCCAACCTGCTGGTCAACGGCTCGTCCGGTATCGCCGTGGGAATGGCCACCAACATCCCGCCGCACAACCTGGGCGAGGTCGTCGACGCCTGCATCGCGATGATCGATCAGCCCGACGTGACCGTGGACGACCTGATGCAGCACGTGAAGGGTCCGGACTTCCCCACCGCGGGCCTGATCGTGGGCATGTCCGGAATCCGTGACGCCTACCGCACCGGGCGCGGGCGAGTGGTGGTGCGCGGCCGAGCGCACAACGAGCCGCTGAAGCACGGCCGCAACGCCATCGTGTTTACCGAGCTGCCGTACCAGGTGAACAAGTCGGAGATGCTTCGCAAGATGGCCCAGCTGGCCAACGACGGTGTCCTGAAGGAGATCGCGGACCTGCGCGACGAGAGTGGTCGCGACGGCATCCGCGTGGTCATCGAGCTGCGCCGCGACGCGATCCCCAAGGTCATCCTCAACAAGATCTACAAGCACACCGCGGCCCAGACGACCTTCGGGGTGAACGCCATCGCGCTGGTGGGCGGCGTGCCCCGCACGCTGGGGCTCCGAGACATCATCCGGTACTACCTCGACCACCAGCGCGAGGTCATCACCCGCCGGTCGCGGTTTCGCCTGAACCGCGCGGAGACCCGGGCCCATGTGCTCGAGGGCCTGCTCATCGCCCTGCGCGACATCGACGCCGTCATCGCGCTCATCCGCGCCGCGGCCGACCCCGACGACGCCCGCACGGGCCTGATGAGCACCTTTGACCTGAGCGAGCTCCAGGCACGGGCGATCCTGGACCTGCGCCTGCAGCGCCTCACCCAGCTCGAGGGCGGCAAGATCGAAGCTGAGTATGCGCAGCTGCAGGCCGAGATCGCCGAGCTGCGGGCGATCCTCGGCGACGAGGCCCGGGTCTACCGCGTGATCCGCGAGGAGCTGCTCGAGGTGCGTGGCCGCTACGCCGACGACCGTCGCACCGAGATCGTGCCGGCCGAGGGCGAGATCGACATCGAGGACCTCATCGCCGAGGAGGAGATGGTGGTCTCGATCACGGGGGGTGGCTACATCAAGCGCCTCCCGGTCACGACCTACCGAGCGCAGCGCCGTGGGGGCAAGGGTCTACGCGGGGCGAAGTTGAAGGACGAGGACCGGGTGGACCACCTGTTCATCGCGTCCACCCACGACTTCCTCCTGTTCTTCACCAACCAGGGGCGCGTGTACCGCCAGAAGGTGCACGAGATCCCGCAGGCCGCGCGCGACGCACGCGGGCGCCACATCGCCAATGTGCTCGCGCTTCTGCCCGACGAGGAGATTCGGCAGGTCTGCAGCACGCGCGATTACGCCGAGGGCCGCTATCTGGTGCTCGCCACGCGCGACGGCGTGGTCAAGAAGACCGAGTTCTCGGCGTACAACACCGTGCTCAAGGAGACCGGCCTCATCGCCATTCGCCTTACCGACGGGGATGAGCTGGTGGGCGTACAGCTGACCGACGGCGAGGCCGATCTGCTGATCGTGTCGGCACGCGGCCAGGCCGCGCGCTTCGCCGAGTCCCAGGTGCGCGCGACGGCACGCGACACCCAGGGTGTGCGAGCGATGAACCTCGACAAGGGCGACCGCGTGCTGGCGGTGGCCGCCGCTGACGACGAGACCGATCTGCTGGTGGTCACCGGCAACGGCTACGGCAAGCGCACGCCCGTTGCGGACTACCCCCGCAAGGGTCGCCCCACGAAGGGCGTGCGCACGATCAAGGTGTCCGACCGCAAGGGTGAGCTCATCACCGCTCGGGTCGTTCGCGCGGGCCAGCAGATGCTGCTGGTCTCGATGCTCGGCAAGGTCATCCGTATCGAGGTCGATTCCGTGCGCAGGATGGGTCGAAGCACGGAGGGCGTGCGGCTGATGGACGTGGGTGACCAGGACCAGATCATGGCGGTCGCCCCCGTGGACGAGCAGGACGATGTGTCCACCGACGACGTTCCGGAGGGCGCGGAGGGGGCGGCCGAGGGTGCGGATGTCGAGGCCACCGATGGTGACATCGCGCCGATCGAGCCCACCGAGGCCGTGGATGGCGACGCGCAGGAGCCCGCCGGGGAATGACCCCCGGCGGGCGGTCGCGGTGCCGGGGGGCTTCCCACCGACGCCGCGGCCGACGCCACCGCGGTTGGCGGCACGATCCGGCGGCGTGATGGTGTTGCGAGCCCCCCGCGCGACATGCAGACACAGCACTGCCCACGGCACGCACGCGGGAGGTGGAACCCCAGCCCGAATCGCCCAGCACCCGGCGTTCCTCGTCCGGCCACCCGGGGGTCTACGTCGGGCGTGCCGCTTCCGCGATGGCCATCAGCCCATCTCCGACGCCAGCCGCACCAAGGGCCAGTTCCACGGGGTAGAGCCCGACTCGCACCGGCAGCAGATCGCTCCACCCGCGCTGTCGCCCGCCGCCCGCGGTGAGGGCATCGATCGATCCGGGCAGCACGCCCAGGAGGGGTGTGGTGCGCATGCTGATCACCCGGAACCCGGCGAGCCCGAGCACCCAGCGCAGCGAGCCGCGGGTGTAGTGGACGAGATGGCGCGGAAACTCCAGCCCGTCCCATGAGCCGCCGGTTGCGCGGCGGGCCAGCGAGTCGAGGTTGGGCACGCCGATCACGAGCCGGCCCCCGGGAGCGAGGATGCCGCGCAGGCGGGTGAGGAGGGCCACCGGGTCGGGAACATGCTCGAGCACCTGGGACATGCGGATGACGTCCCACTCCTGCGGGGGCAACGCCCCGCTCTGAAGGGCGTGCTCAAGGGATCCCCCGACCACTCCGAATACCCCTCTGCTTTCCGCCACCGCCACGGCGCGTAGTGAGGGCTCCACACCCCAGGCGTCGTGGCCCGCCGCCCGCAGCGCGGCCACCGCCCCGCCGGTTCCCGCACCCACGTCGAGGATGCGTGACCCTTCGCGAAGCCGACCGCCGGTGTCGGCCTCCGGTACCAGCGCCCCGAGTACGCGCGGTGCCATGCGACCCCGCGCGCGCGCCGCGGTGCGTAACGCCCTGCGCGAGAGCCGCGCCGTCACGGGTTCGCGCGCGCCGTGCTGTGGATAGGTATCTGGATACCAGGCTCCGGGGTCGTCGGGCCATGGGTCGGTTCGGGCCAGGTCGCACGATGTGCAGGAGATGACCCGGAACCCTCCCGGCAGGCCCCGGCGGTGGTCGTGCCCCTCGAGCACGACGGTTCCTCCGCCGAGGCCGCACACCGGGCAGATGGACGGGTGGGTGCCGGGTGTGGCCGTGGTCATGCGGCCCTCAGTCGCGCCGCAAGGGTCGCCGGGTCGTTGGCGCCCGCGAGCACCCCCGCGCCCACCTCGAGCCCGGCCAGCACACCGAGGCGGGGCACGACATCCGCATGCCAGTGCACGGGGCCGTCGGCGGACCGACCCTCCACCACCCACAGGTTCAAGTCCTCGCGGTCCAACCGGGTCGCGATGAGCTCCGCGACGCGTGCCAGTACGGGGCCGAGCGCCCCGGGGTCCGGGCCGTCGCTCCATGTGGCGCGGTGGCTGCGTGGAGCGATGCGCACTCCGGCCGTTATCGCGGGGGTGCGTGGAACCCATGCCACGAGCGCCCCGTCGTCCTCCACCATGCGGCCCTCCTGCGCTGCCGTCGCCAGGTCACCGCACACGGGGCACGACGCAGCGGATGCGAACGCGTGCTCCCGCGCGGCCATCCGTGGCGGGTCGAAGGGCAGCCCTACGACCTGGGCGTGGGGGTGGCGCAGCGAGGCCCCCGCCGCCGCCCCCTGGTTGAGGAAGAGGAACGGCAGGAGGCCGCGCGGGTCGGCCACCACGGCCCGTACCCGTGATGCCGCTGCGGCCATCGCACGATGCGCCTCGTCGGCGGTGAGGGTGCCCACCAGGGCGTCGTGGCGTGGAGTAAGCAGCACGACCTCGTGCGTGCCCTCCTCGGGCGCCAGCGCCGGGAAGCGGTTGGGTATGGTGCGCGTGAGCCAACCGGGCGAGTTGGCCGGGCCATCACCGGGCCGATCGGCGGCGACCTCCGGGGGGGTCTCTGCCTCGTTGCCATCGCAGAACGGGCACCCCCCCGGCACCGCGGGGTGCACGAGGTCATTTGGTCGCGTTGCCCGTGCGGGCGCCACGAGCAGGCGATCTCCCGTGATGGGGTCGATCAGAACGGGCATACGATCGAGGATACGGGCCGAGGGACCCCGGTTGGGGCGAAGCGGGGCCCGCCCACGCGCGCGACGGGCCACGAGCCCCCGCTCCCGTCCCTGCGGGCCACACCGCCCGCCATTTCGTCCACTGGCGAGCCGATGCCTGTGACCGCGAAAGCACGGAACGAGTAGCCTTCTCAGGTCTTGAGCAGCCTCCCGGAGCCCACACAGATCCTTCCCCACCGGGAACCGTTCCTCTTCATCGACGAGATCCTGGAGTTGGTCCCCGGCGAATCCGCCCACGCCCGATGGACCCTGCGTCCGGATACCCCCTTCCTCGTCGGGCACTTCCCGGGCGAGCCGATCATGCCCGGGGTCATCATCATCGAGGCCCTCGCCCAGACCGGCGCGCTCGCCGCGCTGTCGCTGCCGGAGAACAAGGGGCGCCTCGCGCTCTTCGCCGGAATCGAGAGGGCTCGCTTCAGGCGCCCCGTGCGCCCGGGTGAAACCCTGGACATGACCACTCGGGTCATCCGCCAGCGCGGCCCCATCGGCGAGGCGGAGGCGGTCGCCACGGTTGACGGCGTCGTCGCCTGCCAGGCGGTGCTGCGCTTTGCCATCGTCGACCGCGACGACGCGGAGTCCTAGGGTGCTGGCCATCAGCGGTGACCGCAGCCGCCGTGCGCGGCTCGCGGGTGTCGAGGGCTACGTCCCCGAGCGCATAATGACGAACGCCGAACTCGAGACCCTGGTGGATACGAGCGATGAGTGGATCGTCTCGCGCACCGGGATCCGCGAGCGCCGCATCGCCGCCCCCGACCAGGCATCGTCGGATCTCGGTCTGGAGGCCGCCCGCGCAGTGTTGGCGAGCACCAACACGGATGCTGCCGACATCGACCTGGTGTTGGTGTCCACCACCACGCCGGATCACCTCTTCCCCCCCACGGCCACCCTTCTGGCATACCGGCTGGGCGCCACGAATGCCGCCGCCTGTGATCTGAACGCCGTGTGCAGTGGCTTCGTCTATGGGTTGGCTCACGCGACGGCGATGGTGGAGGCGGGTTTCGCGCAGCGCGCGCTCGTCATCGGGGCCGAGACGCTCACCCGGTACGTCGACTGGACCGATCGGACGACCTGTGTGCTGTTCGCCGATGGCGCCGGTGCCGCCCTGCTGGTGGCCGAGGACATCGGGACCGGGCCGGGGATTCTGGGTTTCGATCTGGGATCCGACGGTTCCGGATCCGAGATCCTGCGTATCCCGGGCGGTGGGTCGCGCCTACCCGCGCGCAGCTCCGATCTCCGTCCGGGCGATCTCTTCATTCACATGAGTGGTCGCGAGGTGTTCCGCTTCGCGACCCGCGTGCTCGTGGAGTCGAGCACCCGCCTGCTCGATCGGGTGGGCGTGGACATCGCCGACATCGACCTGTTCGTGGCACACCAGGCGAATATCCGGATTATCGAGTACGCCGTTGAGAAACTGGGTGTGCCACGCGAGAAGGTGGTGATCAACCTGGACAGGTACGGCAACACGTCGTCTGCATCCATACCCCTCGCCATGGCGGAGGCGCGCGATACCGGCATGCTGTCGCCCGGTGATCTCGTGCTGATGGTGGGGTTCGGCGCCGGCCTCACCTGGGGCAGTGCCCTCGTGCGCTGGGAGCCCCTGTCGTGATCGCCCTGCTCTTCCCGGGCCAGGGCGCCCAGCAGGTGGGAATGGGGCGCGACCTCGCCGATGCCTTTCCCGTGGCCGCCCAGACGTTTGCCGAAGCCGACGACGCCCTGGGCTACGGGCTCACCCGCATCTGCTTTGAGGGCCCGGACGAGGACCTGGTGCGCACCGATGTGTGCCAGCCCGCCATCCTCACCATGAGCATCGCCTGCCTGCGGGTGGCCTGCGACCATGGGCTCGAGGCCGAGATGGCCCTGGGCCACTCGCTTGGCGAGTTCTCGGCCGTCGTGGCGTGTGGGTCGATCGGCTTCGCCGATGCACTGCGGCTGGTGGGCGAGCGTGGCGCGGCCATGCAGCAGGCGGGCGAGGCCCGGCCCGGCACCATGGCCGCTCTACTGGGGCTCTCCGACGAGGATGCCGAGGCGCTGTGCGCGGAGGCCGGTGAGGTGTGGCCCGCCAACTACAACTGCCCCGGTCAGGTCGTTGCGTCGGGTAGCGTCGAGGGCATCGGACGGCTCCTCGCCATCACAACCGAGCGCGGCATCAGGGCCACGCAGCTGAAGGTGGGCGGGGCATTCCACAGCCCGCTCATGGCGCCGGCCTCTGCCCGCCTCGCTCCCGCCCTCGAGGCATGGGACCCCGCGCCCCCTCACCCCGCCTTCTTGTCCACGACCACCGCCCGCGTGGAGGATGCTGACCACATGCGCCCCGTGTTGCTGGATCAACTCACGTCACCCGTGCGCTTCGGCCAGGCCGTGGACGAGGCCCTGCGCCTGGGCGCGACCCGCTTCGTGGAGCTGGGCCCCGGTCGGGTGCTGTCCGGTCTGGTCAAGCGCATCCGTCGTGATGTCGCGCTGCATCAGGTGTCCGGGCCGGCCGATCTCGAGGACCTGATGAGGGCGCCCGCATGAGCGTCGCCCTGGTCACAGGTGCCAGTCGTGGCATCGGCGCCGCATGCGCCCTGGCGCTGGCCGAGGTCGGGTTCGACGTGGGCGTGGGCTACGTGGCCGACGAGGCGGGTGCGCGTGCCACGGCAGACGCCGTGCAGGCGCTGGGTCGCCGTGCCCATGTGGTGCAGGGCGACATCTCCGACAGCGCCGCCGCCGAGGCCCTCGTGGTGGGCACGGAGGATGCCCTGGGCCCGCTGGATGCACTCGTGCTGAACGCCGGAATCACCCGCGACGGTCTCGCCATGCGAATGAGCGACGACGACTGGCGAGCCGTCATCGACACCAACCTCTCCGGCGCCTTCTACACCGCGCGCGCCGCGCTGCGCGGAATGATGAAGAGGCGTGCGGGCAGCATCGTCACGATTTCGAGCATCGTCGGGCTCATGGGCAACGCGGGCCAGGTCAACTACGCCGCGGCGAAGGCCGGGCTCATCGGGATGACCAAGGCGCTTGCCAAGGAGGCCGGTGGCCGCGGTGTACGCGCGAACGCCGTCGCTCCGGGGTACATCGCCACGGACATGACGTCGGGGCTCGCCGACGAGACCCGCGACACCCTGGTGTCGCACACGCCGCTCAAGCGCCTGGGCACGGCCGAGGACGTCGCCGGCGTTGTGGCATTTCTCTGCACGGACGCGGCCGCGTTCGTCACCGGGACGGTCGTCCCGGTCGACGGCGGCCTGGCGATGTAGGCAAGGGGAGTCAACGTGAGCAGGCTCATCGACGGCAGCGGGTTGCGGCGCGTGGTCATCACCGGCATCGGACTGGTGTCGCCTCTTGGCATCGGACGTGAAGTCGCGTGGGAGGCGGCGAAGGCCGGTCGTTCCACCGCGGCACCCATCAGCCTGTTCGACTCCTCGCCATGCGGAACGCACTTCGCCTGCGAGGTCCCCGATTTCGTGCCCACGGACTTCATGGAGAGGCGCGCGGCCCGACGCATGGACCGTTTCGCGCAGCTGGCCGTGTCGGCGGGGCGCTTGGCGCTCGACGATGCCGGGGTGGATCCCTCCGCGAACCCCGATCGCATCGGCGCCATCATCGGCAGCGGCATCGGCGGCGTCGTCACGTTCCACGAGCAGATCGTGGTGCTGGAGGAGCGCGGTCCCGATCGGGTCTCGCCCCTTTTCATCCCCATGATGATCGCGAACATGGCGGCCGCCCAGGTATCGATGGAACTCGGGCTGCGCGGCCCGCTGTCGTGCGCCACCACGGCGTGCGCATCGGCCAATCACGCGATCGGCGATGCCTTCGACCAGATCCGCCTGGGCCGGGCGGATCTCATGCTGGCCGGCGGCGCGGAGGCCGCGGTGAGCCTGGTCGGCATCTCCGGCTTCAACGCCATGAAGGCGCTGTCCACGCGCAACGATGACCCCGGTACCGCGAGTCGGCCCTTCGACACGGGTCGCGACGGGTTCGTCATGGGCGAGGCCGGCGCCGTTCTGGTGCTCGAGGAGAAGGGCCACGCCGAGGCGCGTGGTGCCGACATCGTGTGCGAGCTCGCGGGTTATGGGTTGTCCGGCGATGCCCATCACATCACCGAGCCCGATCCCTCGGGCACGGGTCCCGCCCTGGCCATGACCATGGCGCTCGCAGACGCGGACCTCGTGCCCGGCGATATCGATTACGTGAACGCGCACGGCACCTCCACTCCGGTGGGGGACCCATCGGAGATCCGCGTCATCCGACTCGCCCTGGGCGACGACGTGGCGGCCCGCACCATGGTGAGCAGCACGAAGTCCATGCATGGCCACTGCCTGGGTGCCGCCGGCGGCCTTGAAGCCGCTCTCACGGCGCTGGCGATCCGCCACGGGGTGGTGCCGCCCACGATCAATCTGCGGGACCTCGATCCGGAGTGCGCGGGCGTCGACCACGTGGCGGGCGTGGCCCGTCACGCCCCGGTGCGCGCGGCCCTGTCGAACGTGTTCGGATTCGGCGGGCACAACGCGGCGCTCGCCCTGATCCGTGCGGGAGAGCGATGAGGGCCGCTCCGGGGGCACGTGCCCGGCGTCACCCCTTGAGCCGCCGCAGGGCGATCGTGTTGCCATTCCGCGACGCCTGGTTCCGGGTGAGCAATCGTGTCTATGGCCCGGGTACGCGCACCCGTCCCTGGACGTGGATCGCGGATGAGCGCATCGCGGTGGGCAGCATTCCCACTCCGGCGAGCCTGCTGCTGCTGGCGCGGGAGGGTGTCACCCACGTGGTCAACTGCCGCGCCCGCGCCCAGACGGCCTTCAACCAGGACCTGGCCGCGGAGTGCTCGCTCTTCGGCGACGCGAACGTGGCCTCGGCACCCATGTGGGACCACGGTCGCCACCAGCCGCCGGAGAGGTGGGCGGATGCCGCTTCGCGGGCGGCGGCATGGCTTGATGCCGACCCACATGCCCGGGTCCTGATCCACTGTCAGCGCGGCCGACGACGCTCCATGCTGGTGGCATATGCGGTTCTGCGGTTGCGTGGACGTCCGCCCGAGGTCGCGGCGCGTGACCTTCTGCAGTTCCGTCACGAGGGCCGCATCGTGCCCACCTACCGGCGCTCGGTGGAGGAATGGATCGCATCGCGAACCGGCGCGCCCCCCGCGGGGCCTGTGGCATGATCGGCCGCGGATGAGTCGCGTTGGCCGCAACATCACGGTCTCGATCGATCGGCTGCGCCAGTTGGCGCACCGGGCGGATCGCCCCCGGCGTCTCGCTGCCGACGAGCGCTCGTGCCCGCGGTGCGACAGCCACTACTCGGGCGACGAGATGCAGCGCAACCTGCGTGTGTGCCCGGCGTGCGGCCACCACTTCCCGGTCACCGCGCACGAGCGCCTTGAGCAGTTGGGCGAGCCCGGCGGCTATGTGGAGCTGTGGCCCGAGTTGCGCGCCGCGGACCCCCTGGAGTTCACCGACCTCAAGCCCTATGCGGTCCGCATCCGTGAGGCCGAGGCCCAGACCGGGCTGGGCGAGGCCATCGTGTGCGCCGAGCTCGAGGTGCGCCACATTCCCGTGGTGGCCGCGATCATGGACTTCACGTTCATGGGCGGCAGCATGGGCGCAGTGGTGGGCGAGAAGTTCGCGCGGGCATGCGATCACGCGGCCCAGCGGGGCCTGCCGCTCGTGGTGCTGGCTGCGTCCGGCGGCGCTCGCATGCAGGAGGGCGTGCTCGCCCTCATGCAGATGGCGAAGACGGTCATCGCGCTCGACACCCTGGCGGATGCCGGCATGCCCGTCATCGTGGTGCTGGCGCACCCGACCACCGGCGGCGTATGGGCCTCGTTCGCCTCACTCGGCGATGTCACCTATGCCGAGCCGGGCGCGCTCATCGCCTTCAGCGGCCCCCGCGTGATCGAGCAGACCACTCGCGAGACCCTCCCCGCCGACTTCGGGCGCGCCGAGCGCCAGTTGGCGAACGGGCAGGTCGACGCCGTGGTTGACCGACGCGAGCTGGCCGAGCGCATCGGTCGCGTGCTGCACATCCTGGATCGGCCCGAGACCGCTCCGCAGTCGTCACAGCCCAAGCAGTGGGCACAGGAGGGGGCGGAGCGCGTGGGACGTGTGGCGCAGTCCCTGCCGGGGCTTCCTCGCCGGGTGATGGAGCGCATGCGGCCCGGTCCCGGACCTGGCCCGGGGAACGGCACCGAATGACCAGCCGCGAACACGGCGGGCGCTTCGTGCGCCGGGTCACGGACCGGCTCGTGCGTGCCCCTGAGCAGCAGGACGATCTCTGGGAGAGCGTGCAGCTGGCACGGCATGCCGAGCGTCCCTACACGCTCGACTACATCGCGCGGCTGTGCACCGACTTCGAGGAACTGCACGGAGATCGCCTGTACGGCGATGATCCCGCCATGGTGGCCGGCATCGGGCGCTTCCACGACGCCCCCGTGGTGTTCATCGGCCAGCAGAAGGGCCGTGACACCCAGGAGCGCACCTACCGCAACTTCGGAATGGCCGGCCCCGAGGGCTACCGCAAGGCCATGCGTGTGATGGACCTCGCCGAGCGCCTGGGTATTCCCGTGGTCACCCTCATCGACACCCCGGGCGCCTTCCCGGGAGCCGGAGCCGAGGAGCGCGGTCAGGGTGGTGCCATCAGCCGCAGCATCCAGGCCATGTGGCGCCTCACGGTGCCCACCGTGGCCGTGGTGATCGGCGAGGGCTCGTCGGGCGGCGCGCTGGGCCTGGGCGTCGCCGACCGGGTTCTCATGCTCGAGAACGCCACGTATTCGGTCATCAGCCCCGAGGGGGGCTCGGCCATCCTGTGGCGGGATGCCGGCAAGGCGCGCTTGGCAGCTCAGGCGTTCAAGCCCACCGCGGCGAACTGTTACCGCTGGGGTGTGGTCGACGTCGTGGTTCCGGAGCCCGCGGGGGGCGCGCACACCGACCACGACGAGGCGGCCGGGATCGTGGACCAGTACCTGCACCGGGCGCTGACCGACCTGGGATCCATCCCCGCTGCGGATCGCCGCCGCCAGCGCCGCGAGCGCTTTCGCCGGCTGGGTCCGCTGCGCGATCCGGAGGGCGGGATCGGCATGGCCTCGGGCCGCGAGTCCCCGCCCCCCGGCTGAGCATGGATCAGGGCTCCTCCGACGCGCCTGAGGAGCGCCGCATGCATTCCGGGCGCCTCGTGCCCATCGAGGATCCGGCGGCCTTTGCGCGCGCCGCTCCGCCGGGCGAGGCCGCGGATCCGTGGCCGTCCATACGCGACATTCTTGACGAGGCCCGCACTGCTCTCCCCGACTCCGAGTTCACCCCGACCGTGGTCGCCGTGCGCCGGGTGATCGCTCCCCTGATGCAGGGCAGGCCAGCGGAGTGGCCGCCCCCGGTGCCGTCGAATGGCGGCACCCTTCCGGAGGGTGCCGCAGCGGTAGTGCGCGACGTGCGCGCCACGCTGTGCCTGTCGGCGCGCCATGCAGGGCCCGGCGGGGCGCGTGCGCTTGCGATGCTGGGGCGCCGGGTGGAGGCCCACCTCGACGACCTGACGGAGGGTCACGCGATCTAGTGGAGTGACCGCCAACGTGTGCCGGTCCCGTGGGGATGCCGACCGAACCACACACGCCGTTGCGGCAGGCGGGAACCGAGCCGAGCCGAAAACTTGGGGAGCGTCCAAATCGGGCATATGGGCGCGACCAGCGACACCGTCCGGCGAGGTGGTCGCCGCCGCCGGAACCCGGTGAACGTCGGCGGTCGCTCCACTAGCGACCCGCCCCGCCGGTGTCGTCACGCCGAGGTGGCTGTCCCTTGAGCACGAGCAGCCCCTCCGCGGGGGTGATCTCCACCCGGTGGTGACGCCCCAGGGGCTCGCCGTCGGCCTGCAGCAGAACCCCCTCCGCACAGGTGATGACCAGCCGACTCGCCGCGCTTCCGTGGGCCAGTCGTGGCGAGTCCAGATGCCACGCGCCGGTGAGTGCCCCGGCGGATGCGACCGCTGCGCCGGTGACCCCCGCCCGGAGCGCGCCCATCCAGCCGAGGCCCCCGTGCTCGCCCGCCTCCGGCACGAGGTCGAAGGGCCGGTTGCCCAGGAAGGCGTACGGCCGTGAACAGGCGACACTGATGGACGCCAGGGGGAAGGGGGTGCCGCCATCCACGCTCACCTCGATCTCCGTCGCCCGGTGCGATCGCGCTGCGGCGAGCACGACGGCGGCACCGAACCAGCCCTGGCCGATTCGGCGCTTCAACTCGGGGTGGTGCTCCACGGTGTGGGCGGCCTCGGCATCGATCCCCGCGCCGGCATTGACGCAGAAGATCCGCACGTCGCCGTCGGCGTCGATGCGCCCCACGGTGACCGGTTCGGGGTGGGGGCCATGGGCGAGCGCCCGGGCGAGGGATGCAATGGCCGCATGGCAGTCCCGAGGCCACCCCAGGGCCCGGGCGAACACATTGGTGCTGCCGGCCGGCATTGGCGCCAGAGCTGCGCCGGTTCCGCCCAGGGCCCCGGCCGCCTCGGCCGCGGTGCCATCGCCACCGAGGGTCACCACCACGAGGGCGCCATGCGTGTCCATCGCAAGATGAGCGAGCTCGGCGGCATGTCCGCGCTCGCGGGTGGTCAGCACGGCGATGAGCCCCAGAGGCCCGAGCACCCGCTCGGCCTCCTCGGTCAGGCCCGAGTGCACCCCGGTGGCCGCGGGATTCACCAGTAGGGCGATGGGATGCGCGCCCGCCCCGCCCGCGTCAGTCATCGCCCTCCGCGAGGGTCAGCTCAACCCGCGCGAGGTGGGCCGCCACCAGGAGGTCGATCACGTCCGGGCGCTCCAGCTGTGGCACGTGCGCGGCATCGGGCACGAGAACGAGCGACGCCATGGGCAACTCACGTGCGAGCTCCTCGGACAGCCACGGTGGCACGAGTGGGTCGGACTCACCGGCCACGACCAGCGCGGACACCTCGATGCCGCGCAGGAGACCGCGCAGGTCGTGTCCGCGTGCGGAGAGGTAGTCGGCACGCAGGGTGGCGGGGCCCATTGATGCAACCGACGCGGTGCCCCGCAGAATCAGGTCGTCGTCGTGGTGGAGCCACGATGACCCCACCATGCGTGCGCACTCCACCTCGAAGTCGTCGTCGATGCGATCCAGCGCATCGTCGGGCACGGGCAGTCGTGCACCGGTGGACACCAGCACGAGGCCGGCCGTCAGGTCCGGTCGGGCGAGCGCGATCTCCAGCGCCACCGCGCCGCCCAGGGAATGCCCCACCATCACCAGTGGCCCGGGGATCTCCTCGATCTCGGCGATGACCCATTCGGCCATCTGCCGCGTACCGATGAGGGGGGTGCCGTCCGGGTGGCCCGGCAGTGCCACGGCGAGCGCCCCTTCGAACCGGGCGAGTTGGGGTCCCCACGACGCCGGGGTGCGACCCGCGCCGTGGATGAATACGGGTCGCGGAGCGTCTATCGGATCACCTCGGGCACGGGTGGGATGGTACGCGCAGCAGCGCGTGTGTGGCCGAACCGTGCTCCCCTGCTGGTAGCCTCGCCCGTCGTGACCCCGCTTCTCATCGCCGTGGACTTCGACGGCACGATCACCCTTCGCGACACCCTGCACGTCATCGTCGACGCGCATGGGCGCCGTGGCGCGTGGGATGAGCTCCAGCCGGACCTCCGCCGCGGCCGGATCACGGTCGAGCAGGCCATGCAGCAGCAGTTCCGCACCGTGACGGCGAGTCACGACGAGGTCGCGGCGCTTATCCGGTCCGATGCCGGGGGGCGCGAGGGCTTCACCGATCTCGTCGCCTATGCCGCCGATGAGGGCCACCGCCTGGTGGTGATGTCCGCGGGCTTCCGGTCGGTCATCGATCTGGTGCTGGGCGACCTCGGGCTTGGATATCTGGAGGTCGTGGCCAACGATGCCGTGTTCTCGGGCGACGGGTGCCGGTTGGTCTGGGGCCAGGACCGTGGCGACGTCTGCGTGCTGTGCGACCGGCGGTGCAAACGTCACGCGATCCGCATGCGTCACCGGGGCGAGACGATCGTCTATGTGGGGGATGGCATCTCGGACCGCTGCGCGTCACAGATGGCCGACGTGGTGTTCGCCCGCGATGATCTGGCCGAGCACCTGTCGGGGCGCGGCGTGGCATTCACTCCGTATGAGGACTTCCACGACGTCATCACGGGCCTTCGTCTGGTCGGCGCCCACGCGGGGGCGGTGTGAGGGGCGGCGGGTGGCGCCAGGTCGGCCCGGCGGGCGACTGGACCCAGATGGAGGAGCGGGTGCTCGCGTTCTGGCGCGACCGCGAGGTGTTTCGCCGCAGCGTGGAGGACCGCCGCGGCGCCGAGCCGTACGTCTTCTACGAGGGCCCACCCACCGCCAATGGCCGACCGGGTTCGCACCACGTGCTGTCGCGGGTTTTCAAGGATATCTTCCCGCGCTTTCACACCATGCGCGGCCGCTACGTGGAGCGCAAGGCGGGCTGGGACTGCCATGGCCTGCCCGTCGAGCTGGAGGTGGAGCGCCAGCTGGGTATCTCGGGCAAGCCCGAGATCGAGGCCTACGGCATCGACAGGTTCAACCGCCGGTGCCGCGAGTCGGTCTCGGAGTATCTGGATGAGTGGGAGCGCCTGACCGAGCGAATCGGCTTCTGGGTGGATACCTCCGCTGCGTATCGCACGATGGACACCGACTACGTGGAGAGCGTGTGGTGGAGCCTCGCGACGCTGTTCGACCGCGGGCTGGTGTACGAGTCCGACAAGGTCGTGCCCTACTGCCC
>ORJL010708263.1_pt1 | contig 24274 bp, 31 predicted proteins | sample 1779941 | NCBI WGS metagenome assembly ORJL01 (sample SAMEA104232317, study PRJEB22302) | groundwater metagenome | biome: forest; feature: aquifer; material: groundwater | place: USA | collected 2011-08-07 | depth 5.8 m
ATATTCAATTGCAAGAGTGTCACGGTGAGTCTCCCCTAAGTGCAAATCGTTCCCAATTAGGCTGACCGTTAACCCTAAATAATGGAACAACAGGGGGGGCGTAGTAGTACGGGTTTTTTTAATTGATGCGGGGTTACCGGCCACGACGCCCGAACGGTAGTCTAAGCCTGCTCTTGTTGCACTGCCAGACCGGGAAGTGACCCGTCGCATAGGGGTGGCGGCCTCCGGGGACGCGTCTATAATTTGTCGGCGCAAGTATCACCCACCCGCGAGACATAAGGAGGCAAGCATGACCACGACGGCACAGAGCGCGATCGATGGCGCAAAGCTCAACGCGTTTGTCGGCCGCATGTTGGGGGACCTCGGCGCTTTGACCAATGCGGTGCTGGTTCACGTCGGCGACCAGCTCGGTTTCTACAAGGCGCTGGCGAAGTCGGGGCCGACGGATTTAACCGCGCTGGCGCAGCAGACCGGGACCTCGGAACGGCTGGTGCGCGAATGGCTGTCGGCGCAGGCAGCCCAAGGTTACGTCAGCTACGACAAATCGGCCCAAAAAATCTCGCTGTCGCCAGAGCAGGCGATGGTGCTTGCCAACGCGCAATCTGGCGGCGCGACCGATGCCGCTCACCGGACAGGTATGGCGAGACAACCGACGAGGCCATCATGGACTGGATCCTTTTTCTTGTCATACCGATAGCCCTCTATGCCATCGTTTCGCTTCGCGTCCTGAAGCAATACGAGCGCGGGGTGGTGTTTCTGCTCGGCAAATTTGCCGGTGTGCGCGGGCCGGGGCTGACGCTGATCTTCGTTCCGATTCAACAGATGGTGCGCGTGTCCTTGCGCATCGTCACCATGCAAATCCCTTCGCAAAAGATCATCACCAAGGACAATGTTTCGATCGATATCGCGGCGGTCGCTTACTATCACATCACCGATCCGGAAAGAGCTGTGATCGCGATCGAGAACGTCTACAACGCGATCAATCAGATCAGCCAGACCACCGTTCGCAATGTGGTCGGACGGTTCAGCCTCGATCAACTTCTGTCGGATACCGCGAGCATCAATGAGCAAATCAAGAACGTTATCGATCAGCACACCGAGCCCTGGGGCACCCAGGTAACGGCGGTCGAGATCAAGGACATCACGCTGCCAGAGAATATGCAGCGGGCAATGGCGAAGGAAGCCGAGGCCGAACGCGAACGGCGCGCCAAGATCGTCGCCGCCGAAGGTGAATACCAGGCTGCGGTGAAGCTCGGCCAGGCGGCGGACATCATCACCCAACATCCGGTAGCGCTTCAACTTCGAACCCTGCAGACGATGGCGGAAATCTCGATCGAGAAGAATTCCACGATCATATTCCCCGCACAGTTTATGACGACGGTGCAGGAGGCCATCGTGCTGCTGTCGAAGGATTCAACGTCGAAGTAGCCTGACGTGCGCGCCGCGACTTGCGGCCATGGCCGGCAGGTGGCAAGTAAGGGAACAAGCGTTCGCGCCTTGAATCTTGATCTGCCTCAACCTCATTCGTCCGATCCTTACTAGAAATATTTCTGGTATGGCGACAGTCCCCAGCGCCGCATCCGGAATCGAAGATGTGCATCAGACGCAGCGAAATTCGGGTGGCATCGATCATCGGCGCGCTGCTGTTGACGTTGTTGTCGGGTGTACAGGCGCAGGAGCAGCCGGTGCTACGCGCGGCGCCGCCGGCCGATCCCGGCGTGATCAAGCGGGCGCCGGATCAGGTGCTCGGGGTCGATGCCTCAACGGTCGAGACGCTCGGCGGCTGGGTCGCCACCGGGACGGACTGGGTCGGCAAGGGCGCCGACAGCGGTGCTGCGCTGGTCGACGTCACCCGCAATGATTTCGTCGGCAGCGGCGGTTTCCGCAATCTGAGCAAGAACCGGGTGAACGCGTATTACGACACCGTGCGCGGCCTGTCGGAGAAGACCCGCAACAGCCTGCCTTACAAGTTTGCACCGCAACTCTACCAGGTCTCCGACTATGTCGGCGCCGTGGTCGACCCGCTGCTGGTCGGCGACGGCCGCGGCGCGGTCAGCGGTGCGGTCAATCTCGGCGCGACTTCGGTGGCCTCCAGTGCTGGCGCCGGTGGTGGCGCCTGGCTCGGGACCTTGATCGGCGGCGCCATCGGCTCGTTCGTGCCGGTGGTCGGCAATGTGGTGGGCGCCACCGTCGGCGGCGCCATCGGCACCATCGCCGGGGGCTATGTCGTATCGGCCGGTTACGAAAGTTATCTCAAGCAGGGCGTCGTCCGCGCGGTCGAAGCCGGCATCGCGTCGTTGATCGATCCCGATACGCTGCAACAGGCGATGCAGGCAAAGCAGCTCTTCCTGCACCAGAACGTTTCGCCGGAAGTCGCGACCGAGTGGGACCGCATGAACGCAACCAGCCAAAACTTCGGCGCCGGCGAAGTGCAGATGCTGGATTGGGCACGCGTGCCCTACATCGTCACACCGAAGGCGCCGGAGACGTCACCGCAGCAGACGGTGTTGCCCGACGACCTTTCGGGGATCACCTCGTTCGAACTGCGCCAGAGCACGCAAACCAACTATCCCCTTGCCTGCACCATCAAGGATTCGCGCGTCGCCTGTTTCGGTCGGCACAGCCAGGGCGTTGGCGCCACCATGACAACGTCGCTGACGGGAACTGTCAGCGGCAACACGTTGGATGTCGAGGACGTCGCGGTCTACGAGGCAGCGAGCGGATGCACCAGCCGGGCTGAGTATCGCGGTCGCGACAGGATCGTTCTGGAAAAGGGAGGTCGGGCCGCCATAAGCGGGTCCCACACCGTGACGCAAGCGCTCCGCGGTTCGCCCTGTCCCTCGGGACCGACAACCTGGTCCAACAGCTTCAGCGGCAACGGCACGTGGCGGCCAAATTGATGGAATCAACTGCGTGAAAACCCGTTCGATCATTCCAGCGCTCATCGCCGCGTTGCTCATGCTCGGTGCAGAGCTGACATCGTCCACGTTGCGGGCCGACCCGCTCAAGCCGACACTGCCGGAAGTGAAGAGCGTTGCCGAGGTGCTGCGCTTCCGCAGCGGCATGCTCACTGATCCGGCCAAGGCCGTCGATCACTTCGCACTCGGTGATGCCAAGCGGAAATTTTCGGCCATCACCGAACAGATGACCGAAGCAGGCGGCGGTGCTTCGAACTGGCGGCTGCTGCTCGGCACGTCGGTGTTCACCGGCGCCGGCCTCGACCAGCCGCGCATGCTGGTCGTGTTCTATAACCCATGGGTCGACACCGCAGTGTTCACCGTATGGGAGGCTCGCAAGGAGGGCCGGCGCATCGTCGACGTCGAATGGCTGCCGGGCGATCTGGTGCGGCAGGCGAATGCGGAGATCGATCCACGTCCGTTCTGGCTGCGTGGCCAGGGCTATCGTCCGGAAACGCTGGCGCAATCGGTGGTCACCACCGTCAAGGCGATCGAGACGCGGTTTTCCAGCGCCGCGCAGATCGCGTCCTGGCGCGAAGACGCCGGCGTCAAGGAAACCAAGCTCTACCACACGCTGGTCACGCCGATGCTGGCGCTGACGCTCTATGAAACGCAGTTGCGGCTCAAGGCCTTTGCGGTGGCGGCCAAGGGAGAAGATTCGCGTCTCGCGCCGCTGCGCAAGGCGACCGTCGCCTTGATCAGGACGACAAGAACCGAAGGCTTCGCCAAGCCTCTCGCGGAAGCCAAGGACACGACCGCGTCGATGAAGCAGGCGCTGGCGAAGATCAATCCGAAGATGATGATTGGGCTTGCGCCCGTTGCCTTCGTCGTCGGCAAAGGTCATGCGACCGTGTTCTTCGCATCGACGGCGTCAGCGGACTATACTATTACCGCGCGCTTCGCCGAACGCTCCTCAGGTTATGCGCTCCAGCAGCTGGAGTTTATTCCTTATGCGGCGACCTATCAGGCCACGATCAGTCAGGCGGCGACAACCGTGCGGCCATGATCGTAACGCGCGCCCGGGAACAACCGGGCCTTTTTGCTGTTCGATTCAAGATCGGTACGGTGCCGGACTCCGGTACCACGAAATTTGCGTCGCCCGGGAACCCTGCCTCCTCATAAGATTTATCGAGACGAAGTTTCCCCCTCTGGAGACTTCTCCAACCAAACCCCGCCTCGCGCGATCTTCGCCGGGCGGGTTCTCTTTGCCTTCCATCGATGGAACCGCGCGGTGTTGAATCGCGCTAACGGGCGCGAAAAGTCAAAAGCTGCTTCTCCCCGCGAAAGGCGATGAAGTGCGGCGTTCCGAAGACGCGATGGTTACCCGGTCTTGGTGGAGGAGACGCCGCGCTTTGGTTCAGCCGGGTGCACCGGCTCCCGATGGACCTCAGCGCCGGACTCGTCGAGGACAACGATTGAAAGGTTGGGATCCTTGAGTCGGGGTTCTGCCCTGAGCAGCCGCGCGAGCTTCTTGCTGTGCTCGATCGCACCTGCCGCGTTAGGAAACTGAAGTCCCTTTCTATCCCTGGTTGGAACGCCATCCATCATATCGAAATAGTAGGTTCGCATTAAAGTCCTTGCAGCGGCCGTTGTTGGGGGAGCGGATGTCCCGAGAAGGAGGAGGCTCGAGAGCATCCGCAACCCGACGTACAAGGAAGCTAGCTCCGAATTTGATCAGCCGCGATCTTCCCTTACATCAATCCAATAGAGCAAAAAGGCAGACGCGGCGTTTTGACCTTGATCAAGGTTTGGGTGCCAACGGTTGTGCGGAATTTGCATCTTCCGAGCCTGATATCCCCGCAAAATGCGGCTGGCTCACTCCAGCGCGGCCAACCCCGCCTGCGTCACGACCGGAGTGTCATCCCTCATCTCGACGAAACCCAGATCGATCAACGTCCGCAGATCGTCATCCTTGACCGGCGATAGTTTAAGCCGATTGCCAAGGATGTCGCGAAGCGCCCAGCGAAGGGCGATAGCCCTTTCGAGATCGAAGTTTGCAAAGGGTCTTTCCACCATGATGTAGAAATGCATGACGCCCCGATCCGTTCCGCAGAAAGGAGCCGGACCGCTCCCCGCTTGGCCGGCAATTTGACCTGAGCCGGGTCCCGGTAAACTCCGCAAAGACGCCGCTGCGGAAATGTGGTAACTCTCGGTCCAAACCGGAGGATGGCGGCATGATTGAACCGAAATTGGAAGTCCCGGCCGAATTGCGCGACATGGCCGAAAAGACGATCGACCAGGCGGAAAAGGCGTTCGAGATGTTTTTTGATGCCGCGGGCAAGTCGATGGCGTCGATTCCGAATCCGGGAACGGAGATGTCCAGGCAGGCGCTATCGTTCACCGAACAGAACATGAAGGCTGCCTTCGATCATGCGCGGAAGCTGGTTCACGCGACCGATCTCCAGGAGGCGATGCGAATTCAATCGGAATTCCTCAGGAGCCAGTTCACCAATGCCGGAGAGCATATGAGACAGATCACCGGCGGGGTGATGTCGGCTGCCAAGGATGCATCGAAGGACAAGTTCTGAAAGCCGCGCGCTGGATGCTGCCTTGCATCAGGCGGGGGTGAGCTAGGCCGCGCGCAAGGAAAGGGCCGGCGTCGCCTCACGCCCGCAGCCGTCGGCCCGATTTCTTCAAGGTCTCGGACGGCAGCTCGCCGAACGCAGGGCGGAAGTCTCGCGCAAAATGGCCGGGATTCTGGAAACCGCCCTTGAGCGCAATTTACGTCACTGACGCGCCGTCACCGGATCGTTCGAGCATTTCTCGCGCGCGATCGAGCCGTATCCGCTTTGCAAACTCCGCCGGCGAGTAACCGCGGGTTTTCTTGAATTGCTGGAACAGGCTTCTTGCACTCACCTTTGCAAGGGCCACCATCGGCCGCAGGCGGCAAGAATTTATCTGATCGGGGCGGCGTGCGTGCAGCCCGGCCTGTTGTGCGCTGTGGGGGAGCGGCTTCCGTCCCGGTAAATTTGCCGGGCTCGTGTTATTTGCGAAGCGTGCCGATATAGGCCGCGATATCAGCCGCCTCGCTCCGGCTCAACGGGAAATTAGGCATCTTCGGATGCGGTTCGATCAGGAAAGCGGCGATCTTTTCCGGGGTGAAATCCGGCTTCTGCGCGATCACGGCAAACGGAGGAACGTCGGCACTGGCCTGCTTCTGATCGCTGTCAACCAAGTGGCATGTCGCGCACCAGCGCTTGGCCAGCGTGGCGCCCTGATCAGCGTCGGCGGCCATCGCCAACGATCCGTTCAGCCCCGCTGTGGCGATAACCAAAACCAGAATTTTCTTGAAAACCGCTCGCATCCGCTGCTCTCCTTGGACGCCAATGGCCTACGCTATTCGCCAGCACCAATGCAATGGGTCCGGTAATCAGCTACACAAATTGACCGGCGGGGCAAAGTCTACAAAGCGGGCATTAATGACCGAAATCATTCATTTCGTGGCATTGGCTTTCGATCTCATCGATGGTGGCCTTGTTCCCGGTGAAGCCGTTGACTGCGCGAATCCTGCGCTCGCGATCCAAACGGCGCAGGGGCAGTGGAAGCTGTTCGGTCACGCTGGCGCGGTTGCATTCAGCCGCACCAGTGATTTCGAACAGGGCAAATTCAACCACAGGCACGTGCTACGCCGGTTTGGGCAGGTACCGGATGAATATTTGAACGAAAATGATGACGAATGAATTCCGCATCGCCGCGGCCAATCCGGGTTTGGCGGCTACATCAGCGTATGATCTGACGAAATAATCATCCGCAGCATGAACCCGGAAAGTTCATTACGTCGATCCGTGCGATCAAAGACTTCAGAAATCTCAGGGCCCGGCCGTAAATATAGCGAGCAAAATTCGGGATTCGGGACCGCGAGCGCAGTCGCTGTTCCCCCCGCAATGACAGGAAGCTTGGCCCGATTTTGCCGGCCGCACGGCCGGCCAGAGTAGCAGGATTGCTCGACACCTTCATTTGTCCTTGTCGCCCAAGGTCTTGCCGGTGGTCTTGTTGACAAGGTGCACCCGGGTGCAGGCCGGGCAGGTCACCGCCTCATAGCTATCCGCTCGCTCGGCCGGCGCCTCGTCGGGCAGCCAAACCTGAACGTTCATACCAGTCTGCGCGCACCGAAAGATAAGATTTGCCATTGGCACAAAATGCGCAAGGCCGTCGCCGGGCGCATTGACATGCCTCAAGGCCGCTTAATCTCCGGACGTGGTCCTTTGGCTTCCTTCCTTGGGCGGCGGGATGTCCTTCGCCTCTTCCTCTGCCAGCAGCTTCAAAAGCACCCTGCGGGCGTCGTCATCCTGCACTTCGGCGAGGCGTTTTCTGAGCAGGGCAAGATTCTCCCGGTGAATGAATTTTTCCATCGAGTCCTCCTTCGAGGGGCCGCGCTGGAGCGAATATTACACTCAGAGGGCAAATTTGGACACGGCTCGAGCCGGGTGAAAATGCCGCGCCTCGGACGGTGGGGCGATATCCCCGACCGATTTTCCCGTAGCTTGTTCGCGCGGCGGGCGCGTGTATTGTCGCCGCGGGCGAAGTCTGAATGCTAAATCTTGCGCTCTCGCGGGTCTGCTTTTCGGCGCAAGATACATGCGGCGCGACGCTTTTTTGCCGTATCACGCGGCCGTCGTCGGAAAGTCGTGGTCCGAGCTTGAGCCCGGCGTTCAGGTCGTCATTCTTGGCATGCTCAAGATCATCGGTGGCGGGTTCGCGACTTGGCGTGACCTTGCTCTGGTTGTGCTTTGCGCTTCACGCGGGTGCGCGCTGGGCGCCTCTGGCGATTCTGACGATATCCGCCATCGCGCTCGGCCCGATGCTGTATGTAGCCCTCAAGCTCCGCGCGTTTCAGCCAAATGCGAAAACGCCGGTTGCGCCGACGTCGGTCATGATCGTGCTGATCATCGTTGGCGTTGGCCTGTCGACATACGCGTAACGAGCGGTTGCGCGATCGATGCCTGGCCTACGGCGGCGGCACGTTGGACGGGTTCGTGATCGCAGCGCGAATTCCCGACAACACCGAGTTGAAATGCTTGTCGCGTTCCCGATCGAATCGCTGTTGATGAGCGCGGAAAGCCGCCACCCTGTTTTCAATTTCTTCGCGAAGGGCGGTTCGGGCAACAGGCGATTTGCGTGGAATTGCCGCGGCTTCAACGGGCGGATCGAGCTGTTCAAACTTGGCTACGGGGGCGGATTCAGCCTGTACTTCAGCCTCCGGTACTTCAGCCTCCGGCTTTTCCCCGGTGACCGACTGCACGAACGCCAATGTCTGCGCGATTAATAGATCGCGCTCCCTTACCCACTTCATCACTCACCTCAGCCTAAAATAATTTCAGCAAAATGCGGGCGATCAATCAAGCAAGTTTTTTGCGCATGAGATCTGCGTGCGCAGATGGGCGGGCGGCAATTGAATTATACTCCGAAGCGCCTGCGCGCCACCGCCACGCCGAGCAGGAATGCGACGAACAGGCTCGCAAGCGGCGCTTCCCAAATCCCGTCACGCCCTGAGTTCCGTCGCGCAATCTTCTAAGCTTGCCCGCTCAGCGGACGCTGACAAACGCGCCCCACAGCGCCGCGAGAACGGCGCCCGCCAAAACGTAGATTGGACTGCTGCAGAACGCGCTGCCGTATCGGCACATTTCCACACCGAGCGTGCCGATTTCATGATGGCTGGCGGCATAGAACAGGCCGGACAAGATGGTCAGTACGGCAGCTACAAAATACATCAGGTTCCTCGATCAGTATTTCCTTGGCCGAGTTTGTGGAATCGTTCCCGCACAAAGCGCGCATATTTTGTGAGCCAGAGATTAAGCGGCCCTGAGGTCGAGGCGTGGAATTTCCGCCCAAAATTGCTTCAAAGAAGCCGAAAATTGTTCCGAACCATAAGAACCTTTGGCCATCGCAACCGGCTGCGAACCACAAGACGGCTATCAGGGCAGATGCGATGATAGCTTCGCTATGATCGCCGCCTGTTTCCAGCGTTAACGCGTGGAACGGCAGGTGGGTTCCGGCCAGCCGTCTCGAACGATGGTTGGAGTCGCGGGCGGAAGCGCCGGATCCCGGCTGACCTACAGGCAGCGCGCCAGCGCTCTTTCCGGGCAGAGCCGGCCGATGCCGGTTCAAGCGTTCGAGGACCAGTTCCTGACGGCGCGCGAGTCCACCGCCCGCGTGCTCGAAGGCGGCGAGGCGGCCTGAGCCGCCGGTCCGGTTGCGGCGGTCGAATGTCTGCGTTCGTCAGCGGCTCTGCTAAAGCAAATAGCTCCGCGCCTCACTCGATCACCTCGTCGGCAAGGGCGAGCAGCGTCGGCGAAATCTGGAGGCCGAGAGATTTGGCGGCCTTGAGATTGATGACCAGTTCGAACTTGGTCGGCTGCTCGACCGGAAGATCACCCGGCTTCGCGCCGCGCAAAATCCTGTCGACAAACTCGGCGGCACGCCGGAATAGATCGGTGATGTCGGGTCCGTAGGAAATCATGCCGCCGGCGTCGATGTTGTCCCGGGAGCTGTGCATGGTGGGCAGTCGTGCGGCCAGCGCCGACGAGTTGATGCTGATCCGGTTGGTGTTCACGAACGGGTCGATACAGACATAGAGCGCCTGCACGCTGCCCCTGAGCGCCTCGATCGTGGGCTGAATGTCTTCGGCACGGCGCATTTCCGTTTTTGTGGTTTCGAGACCGAGCGTGCGCGCGGCCGCCAGTGCGGCGTCCAGCTCCAGGGCGGTGAGGGGATTGGCGGCATTGAACAGGATCGCCAGCCGGCGCATCTCGGGCACGACTTCACGCAGGATTTCGAGCCGCTTGCCGGTGGAATCGGTCAACTGGCGCGACAGCCCGGTGACGTTGCCGCCCGGCCGCGACAGGCTTTCGACAAGATGGTTGCCGACCGGATCGGCTGCCGCCGCGATCACGATCGGGATCGTGGCGGTGGCCCGCTTTGCCGCGAGCACCTGGGCGTCACCGCTGGTCACGATGATATCGACTTTCTGTGCCACGTATTCGGCGGCGATTTCGCCGGCGCGCGCGGCAACGCCTTCACCCCAGCGATAATCGACCTTGACGTTGCGGCCGTCGACCCAGCCGAGTTCACCGAGTCGCTTGACGAAAGCGGCGCGCCGCGTGGCGTCGGCTGCCTGCGTGCTCGGGCCGATGAACCCGATCGCAGGCAGCTTGCCCGCCTGCTGCTGCGCGCGGGCCGCGAGCGGCCCGACAAGCGCCGCGCCGCCGAAAGCCATCACAAATTCGCGCCGCCTCATTGCCGTGTCCCCGTGCCCAATGAATTCAACCTAACACAATCGCGGTCCAGCCGGTCCAGCGGTGAATCGCGCGGTCAATTCGTGCCTCTATCGCCGACTTGACGCGTCGGGCAAATCAAGCGCATTGAGACAGCATCGCAGGAAATTTCGAGCCCGCGCCGGGAAACCGGCCGCGGGCTTTCTCAATCGGGAAGCTAAGGCGATTTAGGGCGATTGTGTCCCTTGAACGTGGTCCACCCTGCAGTATAATTTTTGAGCTGTTGGAGGACCTTGGAATGGCAAAGGCCGCGCGCGTCCGGCCGGCCTGTCGCGTGGCGTTCGCCGGGTTGGTGTTGGTTTATTCTTCCTGTCTTGCCCTGGGCAAGGACGCGGATGACGGCGATGATGAATCGGCAAAGGGCGCCTCGGCGCCCAACGTCTATCTGGACCTGAGGACGAACTACGCCACCTTTCCCGCCGGCTCGCTCTCGATCGGCTTCGGCAGTTTCGGGTTGTTCAACGGGCAGCCGGCGCTGTCGGCCCTCGCCAGCCTCTCGAACCTTTCGAACCTCACGACGCTTCCGACACTCCCGACCCTGTCGTCGCCGTCCAGCCAGAGCGTCGGGCTCGATGTTCCCTTCACGATAGATTTCAACGACCGGGTTTCGGTGTATGGCGGCTTCAGCGCCAGCGCATCGCGCACCGATCTGTCCGACTGGTCGGCGTTCACGATCAACAGCTGGAACGTCGGTTTCCAGGCCGACGTCTATCAGCAAAATGGCGGATCGATTCCGACGATCACGCTGCAGTCGACGCTCACGCTGCCGGTGCCCGAAGCCCCGCTTCCCACGACGTCGCTCAACACCATCCTCGAGTTCGATTACGCGCTGAACGCGGACGAAACCCGGGGACTGCTGGCCGGCGTGCAGTACACCGAGGTTGCGGTAAATTCCGCGTTTGTCAGGATCAACCCGAATATCGTCGGCTATGTCGGCGGCTATTATCAGTGGGACAACAACTGGAAGTTCACGGGCCGTGTCGGCGTGCAATCGCTCGGCGGCGCGCAGCTGCTCAACCGGACGCCGTTCGAGCCTTTCACCCAGCCGATCGTCAGGCTCGATCTCGACCGGATGGACGACGACGACAACCGCCTGTTCGGGGTGACGGCGCAGATCTCGTGGGTGCCGAAGCCATCCTATCAGCTGACGGTGAGAACGCCGCTTTACCTGGTGAAGAACTAGCGCGTTCTGCGCGCGGCAGGAAAATTTGACACGTCGGGCAAATCACCGGCATATCTTCATCATCGCAAGAATTACAAAAAGCCCGCGACGGGAACCGGTCGCGGGCTTTTTGAATCGGGTGAAAAGCGCCGCCACATCACCTTCGTGCCGCCGCATTTCCGCAGTCCTGTGCGTTGCGCTGGGCTCAAAGGAAATCGCCATGAAGAAACTGCTTGTGGGCGCGCTGATCGCAAGTTCATTTTTCCCGTTTGAGGCAAGAGCGCAAGAGCGTGCCGGGGATGCTGCCTTGGGCGCGGTGTCCGGAGCGGTCGTGTTGGGACCCGTGGGCGCGGTGGCAGGCGCGTTGATCGGATATACGGCAGGGCCGTCGATCGCGCATTCCTGGGGAATTCGGCGGACGGCATCGCGATCGCGCGCGCGATATGCAACACAATCCGGCCCTGTACCTCAGCAACAGGCGGCCGCCGTGGTAAGTTCGCCGCCACCGGCCAAGACTTCAACACTTCCTGCCAAGAGAGCCGCGCCGCCGGTTCAGGGATTTGAATAGAAGCGTTGACGGATCAATCGGCGGCCACTTTCAAAAAATTTGACACGTCGGGCAAATCACCTGCATAAATTCAACATCGCAAGAATTCAAAAGCCCGCGCCGGGAAACCGGCCGCGGGCTTTTTCAATCCGTATTTCCTGAATCGGACGGCAGCCGCACGTCACGGCGTCACATCATCCCCATGCATCGTCGCCTGAGCGTCGCAAGCGCGCTGCCGTCCGAGCCTTATTGAATTTTGTCGGCACGCGCGAACGTGCCGGCACGCGGCGTGGACTCAAGTCCACGCTCGCACGCGGCCCTGACGCGACGATCCGCCATGCGGATCGCGCTTGGAAGGATACGGTTCGCGCCCGAAATGATCGCATGAAGCGATCATGCCGCACATTTCATTCATACCGAGAGGCTGGCATGACCGCATATCTGATTGCGCTCGCACTGGTGGGGCTCGTCAGCATTGCGGTGTGGGAGGGATTCCAGTGAGCGCCGAGATCATCTGGTTCATGCCGCGCCCGAAACACAACCGCGCGCCGGCCAGCTTTCCCAGGCTGGCGTCTCGCTCAACGTCACCGCCTGACGATCTCGCCATGGACCATGCGGACACGACGCCTTGCGAATATGCGCCGGGTAGCGACCCGATTGACCCGGAACCGACGCGTCCCGGGCGCGATTGAAACGAACCGGTTGCGGGACGTTCAGTTCAGCACGTCTGCGGGTACATTGCCCTTCCGGATCGCGGGCGCCACCGGTGGCTGACCGGTTTCCTTCAGGATTGCCTGCGCTTCGGCGGTCAGCAGGAATCTCACGAAATCGGTGGCCTCTTTGGGATTCTTCGCCGTCCCCGGCACCAAGGCCGCATTGCGGATGGAGTCGCTCATATTGACGCTGTCCGGGAAGCGGATGATTTCAACGTCGCTCTTCGCGGCCACCGCTGCCGAATAATAAACCACGCCGGCGCCGGCGCTTCCTTCACGGACGGCGCGTACGGTTTCCGGAACCGACGTCGGTTTCGATGGATCGACCGTCGCGTCGATGATTTTTTGCGCCAGCTCCGGCTTGCCCTCAAGCGCGGCAGCCCGCTTCAGAAATTCGATGGTGCGGCCGGTGGCGAGATCCTTCTCGGCCGTAATACGGAGAAACCTGACCTCGGGCTTTGCAAGGTCCGAGACTTGCCGGATGCCAAGCGGGTTTGCTTTTCCGGTAATGACGACCAACTCGTTGCCCGAGAAGATGACATACCACGTCGCCGCTTCGCGATCGGAGCCGGCAATCTTCTTGTTCATCAGGTCCTGATCGACCACGGCCGGAGACGACGGGGCAAAGACGTCGCAGCCATCCCCTTTGAGTATGCGTTCGGCGAGCTGCTTCGAAACACCGGATGTAAAATTGATCGTGATATCCTTGTTCTTGGCTTCGAACGCCTTCTTCAGTTCGCGCATCGGGCCGGCAAGCGAATCCGCATGAAACACCTCGACAACGCCTGCGGTAGCGCTTGTCGCCGGCAGGCCGCCGATTGCGGCGAGCCAGATCGCCAGAACCACGCGCAACTGCCACCCGTGTCCGCTTGTCATTTGCTCCTCCCGTGGATTTGGTGCCGGACGTTGATCGCCTGCTGCCGGCCAACCTTGATTGATGAGTACACTTCCAAAGGGCTGGTGCAAATGGCTAAAGCGCTCGCTGAAATCCGCTCGCTGGCGCGCAGCCACACCCGAAGCGCGCTCAACGTGCTGGTCGGCATCATGCGGTCGAAGGATGCGACGCCGGCGGCGCGGGTGACCGCGGCCAACGCCATTCTGGACCGCGGCTGGGGCAAGGCGCCACAGGCGATCCAGAACGGTGACGACGGCGCGCTTGAATTGATCCACAGAATCGAGCGCGTCATTGTCCACCCTGAAAATCCCGACAGCTAAGGTTTTTGAGCCGCTGCTCCAGCCGTCGCGGTACAAGGCGGTCCATGGGGGAAGGGGCTCGGGAAAGTCGCATTTCTTCGGCGAGCTGATCGTTGAAACCTGCCAAGCCGAGCGCGGCACGCTGGCGGTCTGCATTCGCGAAGCGCAAAGAACGCTGGCGCAATCTTCCAAGCGGCTGATCGAAAGCAAGATCGCTCGCTTAGGCCTCGGCCACCAGTTCAGGATCTTCAGCGATAAGATCGAGACGCCCGGCGACGGCGTTATCATCTTCCGCGGCATGCAGGATCATACGTCAGAATCGATCAAGTCGCTGGAGGGATTCCGGATCGCCTGGATCGACGAGGCTCAGAATCTGAGCGCGCGCAGCCTGTCGCTGCTGCGCCCGACCATCCGCGCCGAGGGGTCAGAGCTGTGGGCTAGTTGGAACCCCCGGCGAAAATCCGATGCGGTGGACGATTTTTTCCGGATGCGGCGGCCGGCGGGCGCGATCCTCGTCAACGCCAACTGGCGCGACAATCCCTGGTTTCCTGCCGTGCTGGAAGACGAACGCAGACTGGACCTGTCGCGCTATCCCGATCGGTACGGTCACATATGGGAGGGCGATTATGTGAGGGCATTCGAGGGGGCCTATTTTGCCGAGATGCTTTCGCAAGCGAAAGCGCAGGGCCGTATCGGAAAGGTCTCCGCCGATCCCTTGCTGCCGCTGCGCGCCTTCATCGATATCGGCGGCTCCGGCGCCACTGCCGACGCTTTCACGATCTGGATCGTGCAGTGGGTCGGCGCGGAAATCCGCGTGCTCGATTACTACGAATCCGTCGGCCAGGTGCTGGCGTTTCACGTCAACTGGCTGCGCGCACGCGGCTATCAGAATGCGATGCTTTATCTGCCGCATGACGGCGTCAATGAGAACAACATCACCGGCAAGCGCTACGAGGATCATCTGCGCGAAGCCGGTTTTGCCGTCGAGCCGCCGGTAAAAAACCAGGGCAGGGGTGCCGCGATGATGCGGATCGAGGCGCTGCGCCGGCTCGGGCCCCAGCTCTGGTGGAACGAAGAAACCACCGAGCCGGGCCGCGACGCCATCGGCTTCTACCACGAGCGCAAGGACGATGCGCGCCAGGTCGGGTTGGGGCCGGAGCATGATTGGTCCAGCCACGCCGCCGACGCGCTCGGCCTGATGGCGATTTGTTATGAGGAGCCGGGGCGGGCGGGGAGTTTCAACCGGGCGATCCGGTATCGGGAGCAGGGCTGGGTGTGAGGGGGATGGTCGACCCATTAATCCTGCAGCGCTTTCGCAATCCGGTTGAGCCGCTCATCGATGGCTGTGATCTGGTTCTTCAGGGCTACCATCTGGGGCTCATTGTCGGGTCCACGACACCGATCGGCAGTTCGGCGTCTGGTGCATATGAAGCCTGCGCCGCACTCCGAAACAAAGGTTAGGGAGAAGACTACTGTGAAGGTCAAGCGATGAGGCTAGTAGTCCACATTGAGGATGGGGATACCCGAGGGCAATGGGGGCATTCCGATTTTTTGGATGATCCCGTTATTCAAGGCAAAGCTAGTGTCTTTAACCAAGGGATGATCGAGGAACTTGATCGCCTCGATTTCCGAATCCGAAAGTTTCGTTCGCTCCTTAAAAATTCGAAGATATAAATCACGCTCCATATCAATGATTTGAGTGTGGTCCTGCATCTGGATGCGGTGAAGAGTCTGAGGCTTGTCGTAAAACCAATTCAGATTATGAAAGTGAAAATAGGAGTGTTCGCAAGCGTAGCGCTCTTCGCCCGCCAGAAATAGGATGTTTCCGGCAGAAGCGATCTGTCCCATATTAACCGTAACGATTCTGACAGGCAGGCATCTCAAGAGGTTGTAGAGGGAAAATGCCTCTTCAACGGAGCCTCCCTCGCTGCTTAGCAGCAGATAGAGTTTGGTGAATATGACGCCTCCAAACCCCTGATTAGGTTGGCCACCTCCAAAGTTGCACAGAACGTTGCGGAGAATTTTTGTTGCCGGATAGTTGGTAGGCCCGTGAAACGTCAAAGCGACTGCTGACATAACAACTCCTCATTGTTGTTGGGACATTATCAGGCCTTGCGGTTGTGCCAAGTCTGTCAAACGCCTCCCGGCCGATTTCTTGTGCAGGATCTTAGTTGCCACGCTAGGCGGACCAGGAAGATGTTACTCGCTGCGTAGTCGGCTGCTTATGTCTGCAGCCAAACCTGCCCTACACACTCAAACCGCCAGCCATCACTCCTGCAGCGCCTTCGCAATCCGGTTGAGCCGCTGATCGATGTCAGCGATCTGGTTCTTCAGCGCCTCGATCTGAGTCCCGATGGCCGGGTCCAGCACACCGACCGGCGTTCCGCATTGCGAGCACTGCACGAGCGTCAGCTTCCTGTTCTCGCCGAGCGGTGTGAACAGCGCGAGCTCGAAACTATGTCCGCTGCATTTGACGCATGTCGAGACGGCCATTCCAACCCTCCTGCTTTGCGCCGAACATAACACAGCGGCTGACCCGCCCCAGCGAAACCGTGAAAGGTTTTAGCCGGGATGAAGGGTGATTGGCCCGGTTGTGCGGTGCATCAGCGCGACCGCATTGCCCGTCGGGCCGTGCGGCTGCGGAGGCCTAGAGCTGACAGGTGATGACGGACATGACGGGATCGCCAGGAGCATAGCCGGCGCGGGGAGCCTGCGATCGCTGGTGTGTCACGACGGCGCCGGTGGCCTCATGGAGAGGCAACAGCTTCCAGCCGACGGGCTCATTGCTGACGCTGCCGCCGGCGACCTGCCAGACTCTCATGACGGGGTTATCGTCCTTGGTGAACCCGACGGCGTGAACCTCGACGTCCCGGGTATAGCCGTCATACTCAAGCTGCAGGACGTGACCTGACCGAAGCGCTTCACATGCGGTTTGCGTCAACATTGGTATCTCCAAATTGCGACCGTAACGCTATCACACCCCAAGAGGTCGTGGCCGGACGTCGAGTCATTCTGCCAATTCTGCCCGCTATCGTTCGACGGACCCCGGCTTGTGCCCTGGCTGCACGCCAGCGCAGCACGACTGACCCGAAAGAGACTTGAGCCATGTCAAAGATTCCCTTGCCCGATCTCAAAGCCATGCTGGCCTCCGAGAAAGCCAACGCGCTGGCTGCGATTTCGGCGGCGCGGCTGATGGAGGAGCGCGCCGACGCGATGAATTATTATCTCGGCGACATGCGCAAGGACATGCCGGCGCAGGACGGCCGCTCGCGCGCGGTGTCGACCGATGTCGCCGACACCATCGAAGGCCTGATGCCCTCGCTGATGGATATCTTTGCCGGATCCGACGAAGTGGTGCGGTTCGAGCCGGTCGGCCCCGAGGACGAAGCCGCTGCGCAGCAGGAGACCGATTACGTCAATCACGTTTTCATGCAGCAGAATCCCGGCTTCATGATTTTGTATTCCTTCATCAAGGACGCGCTGCTTTCGAAGGTCGGCATCGTAAAGGTGTGGTGGGAAGAGCGCGAGGAGGAGAGCCGTGAAACCTATTACGATCTCACCGACGACCAGTTCGCGCTGTTGGCGCAAGCCGTGATGGAATCCGGCGGCGCGATGAAGATGGTGGCGCATACCGTGCACAATGCGATCGAACCATTGCAAGAGTCGGAGGCAACGAGCTGATGAACATGATCGCCCCTTTGTCTGCCCCGCCGTCGCCAGTCGCGTCCCCGGTCACCCATGACGTCAGCATCGTCACCACGCGAAAGCTCGCCCAGGCCAAAGTCATGGGCGTTCCGCCGGAAGAGTTCGGCATCGAGCGCGGCGCGCGCAGCATCCGCGACTGCAATTATTGCTTCCACGAGGTCGTCACCAAGACCGAAGGACAATTGATCGCCGAAGGTTTCGACGAAGAACAGATCAAGTCGCTCGGCGACTACACCGGCAATACCGATGTCGAGACGCTCTCCCGCGATACCACCGGCGAGCATTTCAGCGGCGGCGCCGGCGGGGTGAACTCGGCGGCGCGGTTGGTGCGCATCACCGAGCATTTTGTTCGGATGGATTACGAGGGCAACGGCCGGCCTGGTCTTTATCAGGTCATTACCGGCGGCGATCAGGGCGAGATTCTGCGCAAGGACGGCAGGGAATGTGTCACACCGTTCGACGCCATACCCTTTGCGACGACGACACCGGTGCCGATGACGCACCGCTTCTTCGGCCGCTCGATCGCCGATCTCGTGATGCCGCTGCAGCGGGAGAAGACTGCGCTGAAGCGCGGCGCGCTCGACAATCTCTATCTGCACAACAATCCGCGGGTGGAAGTGGCCGAAACCAACGCCGGCCCCAATACGCTCGACGATCTGTTGGTGTCGCGCCCGGGCGGGGTGGTCCGCACCAAGACCGCGGGCGGACTGAATTGGCAGGTGGTGCCGGATATCACCGCGTCGATCTACCCGATGCTGCAATATATCGATGCCGAGCTCGAAACCCGCAGCGGCCTAGCCAAGCAAAGCCAGGGCATCGACGCCAACGCGCTGCAGAACCAGTCCGCCACCGCGGTAGCACAGGTGTTCTCGGCCTCGCAAATGCGTATCAAGCTGATCGCGCGTATCATGGCCGAAGGCGTGCGCGATATCTTCGCGCTGCTGCACGGTACGATCCGCAAGCACGGACAGGCGCAGCAGACGGTGCGGCTGCGCAATGCCTGGGTCAATATCGATCCGCGCGACTGGAAAACCCGCGACGACATGACCATCAATGTCGGCCTGGGCGCGGGCGGCAAGGCGCAGCAGTTCGCGCAGGTGATGGCGCTTGCCAACATCCAGAAGCAACTGGTGGCGGGCGGCAAGGCGCATCTGGTCGGCGACCGCGAGCTTTACAATACCGCGGCGGAGCTGACGAAAATCATGGGGCACAAGAACCCCGACCGATTCTTTTGCGATCCCGCCGCGCGGGATCCGCAGACCGGGCAGCTATTGCATCCGCCAATGCCGCCACCGGCGCCGCCGCCCGACCCCAAACTGCTGGCGCTGCAGGCGAGGGCGCAGGCCGATCAGGCCGCCGCCGCGCACAAGGCGCAGATCGAGCAGCAGAAGGCGCAGAGCGACGCCATTCACCAGCAGGTGAAAATGCAGACCGAAATCGAGCTGGCGAAGGTCAAGGCCGAGCTCGAGGCCAGAATGGCGCTGCTCGACGCCCACCTGAAGGCGGCGACCGATGCGCAGAAGATGCGCCACGCGCAAGCGCAGCATCAGATGGATGTGGCGGAGACGGCGCTTGGCATGGTGGCGACGGCGCACAGCCATGAAGCCAAGCTGCAGAGTAAGAGTGCAAAGGATGCAACCGATGTCTGACGAAGCCAGACTCGACCAAGCCGTGTCGAAAGCCGTCCATGCGCAGGAGCTGCTCGATAACGAGTTGCTGGCTGAAGCCTTCAGGGGATTGGAGGACAACTACACCGCCGCATGGCGCGCGACGACGATCGACGACGTCGCGGCCCGCGAGAAACTGTTTCTCGCCATCAACATCGTCGGCAAGGTGCGCGATCACCTTGGCGCCATCGTCGCCAACGGCAAACTGGCGCAGGTTGAATTGAAGGAGCTGGCGCAAGTGGCGGAGCGAAGGAAGCGATTTGGGATCGTTTGACGCGGGGCGGCCCCGGCTGCCCACCCAGACGCGCCGATTGGCGCGTCTGAAGGGCTGTCGCACTCCCTTCGGAAGCTGTGCTATGTTCAGGTCGAAAGCAGGAGGCAAAATGTCGGCCGACACCATTGAAAAACTGATAACCAATGCCATCCATACGGCGTTTATCAAATACCCCGAGGGCGATGGCGGTCCCAACCTCGATTATGAATGGATTCCGCCCGAGCAAAGCGCGCAGATCACCAAGGCGATTCTTCTGGACCTGGCGGCGAACGGATTTCAGATTGTGAAGAAGGGCGGCTAAGCCAAACCCTCGCGGCACAATTTCTCGAATTGTGCATCTGACCCGCTGCTAAGAATTGACACGTCGGGCAAATCACCGGCATATCTTCAACGTCGCAAGAATTTTAGGCCCGCGCCGGTAATCGGCCGCGGGCTTTTGAATGGAACGGCGGCCGCATGCCAGCACCTGTCATCGGCGGGTTCGCACACCAATTGACCGAATTGGCGAACAGCCAACGCCGACCCTGCCGTTAGGGCAGGCGCCCGGCCGAGACCTTACGACAGCCGAACCGGAAGCGATGCTTCCGCGCCATCGCGCGCCCGAGGTCTTCAGACTCAACTCGAATCAGGAATCCAACGTACCGGCGCGGTCAAAGCGCGGCCAACAACTGCGCGTGGCGCAGCCGATGGCCGCGCGGCGCCGGGCATCATTCAGGGAAATGACGAATATGGCTTTACCGACTTCCACTTTCGCCACCTACCAGGCGGTTGGCAACCGCGAAGACCTCTCGGATATGATCTATCGGATCGATCCGACCGACACGCCTTTCATGAGCGGCGCGGAGAAGGAAAAGGCGTCCGCCGTCAATCACGAATGGCAGACCCAGGCGCTTGCCGCGGCTTCCGCGTCGAACGCGCAGCTCGAAGGCGACGATCCCACTACCACCGCCACCACGCCGACGGTTCGTCTCGGCAATCTCTGCCAGATCTCCTACAAGGTGGCGCGCGTATCCGGCACCCAGCAGGCAGTCGATCACGCCGGCCGCGACAACGAACTGGCCTATCAGGAAATGCTGAAAGGCCTCGAGCTGAAGCGCGACATCGAGACCATCCTGGTCGGCACCAACCAGGCCAAGGTTACCGGCGATACTTCGACCCCGCGCAAGACCGCCTCGATCCTGTCGTGGATCGCGTCCAATACCTCGAAGGGCACCGCTGGCTCGCCCGCCGACCCGTCTCCCGTCGACGGCACCGGCGCCCGCAGCGACGGTACGCCAATCGCGTTCACCGAAGCGCGGCTGAAGTCCGTGCTGTCCTCGATCTGGACCAATGGCGGCAAGCCCGGCACCATCATGACCGGCGCCTTCAACAAGCAGGTGTTCTCGACCTTCACCGGCCGCGCCACCGCGGTCGAGGAAGCCAAGTCGAAGAAGATCGTGGCCTCGGTCGACGCCTACGAGTCCGATTTCGGCAAGCTCAAGGTGGTGGCCAACCGCTTCCAGCGCGCACGCGACGTGCTGGTGCTGGAAATGGACAAGTGGTCGGTGGCCTACCTCAACGGCCGCAACATGATCTCGATCCCGCTGGCGAAAACCGGCGACTCCGATCGGTGCCAGATCCTGGCGGAATACGCGCTGGTCGCCCGCAACGAGAAGGCCTCCGGCGGCGTGTTCGATAACACCGCGTCCTGAGTTTTCAGGACGATCATTTCCTCATGGGGCGGCCTCGCAGGCAAGTATACGCAGCCTGCGTAAACTTGGCTGCGGTCGCCTTCTTCTTCTGGAGACCCAAGATGTCGCTTCCCGGCCATCACACACTCAACACGACAGATCTTACGGCCTACACGCCGTCCTGCGGCGCGACCCCCGTCGCCGCCTATATCCGCGTTCCCTTCCGTTGCCGGCTGTTGAAGGCGACCGGCGTTCTCGGCGGCGCCATCACCACATCCGACGGCACCGTCACGGTGTCGGCAAACTCCACAACGCTTGCGACCTTCACGGTGACGCAAGCAGGTGCCGCCGCGGGCCAGCTGTTTTCGGTTACACCGCCGTCGCCGACTTACCTGAACGAAGACGACGTGATCGCGCTGACGCCATCGGGCGCCTCCGGCGCGTCTATCCCGATGCACTTTTCTGTCGCAGTGAGGGCCGCATAAATGTCGTTCTTTCCCAAGCAACCGTCTTCCCGCGCCGGGGCCACGCAGACGATCGCGTTCGACGCCAGCGTCGCGATCACGAATGCGTTCGGTCCGGAGACCTGGCAGCTTCGCCTCGTCGCCGACGCCGCCTGCTGCTACCGGATCGGCGACGGTGCGCAGACTGCGACTCCAGCCGACATCTTCCTCCCGGCCAATGCGATCGAGTATGTCATCGTCAGTCCGGGCCAGCGCATCTCCGCGATCAAGGCGGCCACCGACGGGCTCGTCACGGCGACGGCGGGAACGCTGTGGGTCACGGAAATGTCGTGATGGACGGCGTCCTGATCCGGCCTCATCTCGACAGCAACGGCAGGGACCTTGCGATCGAGCACGTCCAGGATGTCGAGCCGATCCTGGAGTGGAACAGGCAAGCGCGCCGCGACGAACAGCACGGCGACTGGGGACGGCATGTCGCGCGTATCCCCAACGTCATCTGCGTGAGGTGGCTCGACGAAGAGCGCGCCAGGGGCAACGTCTCCTTGCGAATGTTCACGCCCGAGTTCGACCTGATCGTGCAGAAGAAACTCGGCGATCCCGAATGGGCATACTTACGAACCGATAGGCCGAAACTGCAAGCCGGCTGGTCAGCGGGGCTATTGTGACGCAAATCGTGGACTATACGTCGCTGCAGGCGGCGGTGACCGAATATCTCGCCAGGAATCAGGACGCCACGCTGATCGCGCGGATTCCGACCTTCATCCAGCTCGCGGAGGCGAAGTTCAACCGGCAATTGTTCGTCCGCCAAATGGAGCAGCGCTCGACCGCGCTGGTCGATACCACGTCGAGCGAACCGGAATTCATTTCGCTGCCGGGTGATTTTCAGTCGATGCGCAGGGTTCGCCTGTCCAGCGTGACGGGAAAACCCTGTCTGGAGTTCAAATCCGGCACGCAGATCGACGAGTACCGGTTCGGTACCGCCGATGTCGCGGGCCAGCCTCGTTATTTCACGGTGTTCGGCGATGAGATCGAAATCGCGCCGACGCCGGACGCGGCCTACACCATCGAGATGGTGTACCGGAAAGACATTCCACCGCTCGCCAGCAACGACCCGAACTGGCTGCTGACGCTTGCGCCCGATCTGTATCTCTATGGCGCGCTTCTGGAATCCGCGCCCTACATCAAGGAAGACGGCCGCATCCAGACCTGGGGCCTCGGCTTCACCGCTGCGCTGAACGATCTTAACAATCTCGGGCTGACGTCGACGTTCAACGCCGGGCCGATGACGGTTCGCGTCTCCGGCCAGATTATCTAGGGAATTCTTCTTTTGACGCGTTTTCTTCAAGCCAACCGGTACCCGCTCCACTTGAAAACGCTATGAGGGCAAAATGGCATCGTTCAACAAATTCAATTGCTTTGTGCTCGACGTGGCTAACGCGCTGCACGACATGAAGACCGGCACCGCCCAAGTCTACAAGGTTTATCTCAGCTACGCCGCTCCGTCAGCGACCAACACGGTCTACAACACGCCGACGGATCTTTCGACTGCCAATGGTTATGCCGCCGGCGGCGCCAGCATTGGCACCATCACCGGCTCGCAAGCATCAGGCACGTTCAAGTTCATCGGCGGTACCGACCCGGCGTGGACCGCCGCGGGCGGTTCGATCGGGCCGTTCCAGTATGCGGTGCTCTACAATTTCACATCGTCGACCAAGCCGCTGATCGGCTGGTGGGACTATGGCGCACCGATCACGCTGACCAACGGCAACACCTTCACGGTCGATATCGACCAGGTTAACGGCATTCTGACGATCACGTGACGCCAGCATGAAGATGGAAGCTACAGGTGCCGGCGATATGGCAACGAAGGTTGCCTCCTGCACGGCCGACATTGCGAGTGCGGCCATTTCCCAGGCTTCGTTCAATATGATCGATCTCGCTGGCACTCAATTTCGGAATGGCCGGTTGCTTCTTTCGGAAGACTTCAAATCTCGTCGCGTTATTCAATGGTGGGAGCCGCAGGGAGACGAATTCCACTACAAGATCGTTGCGCGCGGAATCGGCGGCGCCATCCTCTGGCAAGGTAATTTCGACAATCTGGTCAGGGCGGTGACGTTCTGGCGAACGCTGCGCGAGCTGGGTCCGGCACCGCATCAGTGGGACATGCCGACGCCTTCATGGCACCCGGGGCTTTCGATTCCCGGCATCGTTTTTGAATTTGCGACCGTTACGCAGTTCATATCTACCGGCACGAATAATTGGAGCGTGCCGGGCGGCGTCATCAGGTCGGACTATCTGCTTGTTGCAGGCGCTGGTGGCGGTGGTGGTGGTTATGGAGCCGGCGGTGGCGGTGCCGGTGGACTTCTGAGCGGATCGGGTTCCGCCGCGGCATTGGTTGGCGGAGTGATGCCAGTCGTTGTCGGTACCGGCGGTGCGGGTGGTAGTGGCAATGGCGGTTACGGTCTAATCGGTTCCAACGGCGGCCCGACCACTTTTAACGGTCTCAGCGCAACAGGCGGTGGCGGTGGCGGCGCAACTGGTGGCGGTGCAACTGGTGGATCGGGTGGCGGTGGGGGTGCAAACAGCGGCACCTCTGGAGGATCCGGCACGGCGGGGCAGGGAAGGGCTGGGGGCGCCGCGGGGGCCG
>ORJL010683743.1_pt1 | contig 24266 bp, 23 predicted proteins | sample 1779941 | NCBI WGS metagenome assembly ORJL01 (sample SAMEA104232317, study PRJEB22302) | groundwater metagenome | biome: forest; feature: aquifer; material: groundwater | place: USA | collected 2011-08-07 | depth 5.8 m
AGATTCTCTTGATACGTAAACAATCTCGCCGGGAGCCCCGTGCTTTTCAACCTCTAGCTGCTGGGGGAGCGCGAGGGGGCGGAGCCCCCTCGCAAGATGCCCGGTTTGGTTGCGGCCGAGCGAAGCGAGGCCGCGCTGTGGTTGGCTGATCCTGAACTCGGGCCTATCTTACGACGGCAGGGGGAAACCTCCGGCGGAATCCGGAATGCCCCGCGCGGAGGGCTCGGGAAACGTGGAGGCACATTCAAGCCGCCGGTCCGCGATCCTGGACTCCGCGGAAGGCTACGTCAGGCAGGGGGGTGCGTCAACACGATCCCGGTGGATGCGCGGCGGCCCCGCAACCGGAGGGGCCCGTTCCCGCGGCGCGCAGGTTTTCCTCGGATCCAGGTATCGACGGAGGTAGGCTCCTCCTGGGGTCTCGACGGGCGGGCGAGGCAGCCCCCCTCTGCGAGGGGCCGTCTGTCGCAGGCCAACCGTTCGGGGGTGCGGATGACTGGCGATCAAGCGAGGAGGCTTCTCGCCCTGTCGCGGGAGGCGCGGTGGACGTTCCCTTCCTCCTCCGGCAATCCGATCGGCAAGAATGCCGGCGAGTGGGCCGGACGCCTCATCGCCGAGCAGGCAGCGTTCGCCGAGGCGGCGCGAGTCCTGACCGGCGAGGGAAACGCGGATGCCGCGATGGAGATCGCAGCCAACGTCTGGCGGCTGTGGATCCACTCGCGCACCATCGCTGCGGGCCGAGCATTCCTGGCGCCGATTCTCGGCAACGCTGCGAAGGGGCCGTCGCGGTCCCGGGCCCTTGCGCTCTACGGGGATGGCCTGCTGGCGTTCTGGCAGGGCGCCCGCGAAGACTCGCGCGCGCGGAACGAAGCGGCGCTCGCGGCCGCGCGCGAGGTTGGGGACCCCGAGGCGTTGGCGCTCGCCAGTCTCGGCCTGAGCCGAGTCGCCCTGAGCGACCGCAATCACGAGCGTGCCCGCACGCTCGCCGTCGAGGCGCGCGAGCTCGCTCGGGAGCTGTCTCCGGCGATGGGGCAGGCGCCGCTCCACATGCACGCCCAGGCGCTGTGGCTCGCGGGCGACTACGACGGGGCGGCCAGGCTATTCGCCGAGAGCCTCGAGCTGAACCGGCGCCTGGCCGATCACGGAATGGTCGTCGTCGAGCTGCACAACCTCGGACACGTCGAGGTCCACCGTGGCAACATCGATGAGGCGGAGCGTCTCTTCACCGAGTGCGCCCAGTCTGGGTCAGCGGACGACCCGTACAGCAAGGCGATGCTCGAGGTCAACACGGCCTGCGTCGCCTGGGGACGAGGCGACGCCGAACGCGCGCGCTCTCTGCTCCACAGCGCGGAGTCGCTCCTTGCCAAGGCAGGAATCGACCCCGCTGCCGAGGACCAGACGGAGCTGCGCTGGCTTCGCGATCAACTCGCACGATAGGGAGACGGGGAAATACGCCCGGACAGATTCGAACTGTCGACCTGCGGTTTAGGAAGGCGACGGCTCGCCTCTTGTCCGCTTGCGCGTCAAGGCGTTACGTGCGCTCGCGGCGCGCTTGGGGCGGCGCTTGGGGCGGGACGTGCAAGATCCGCTTCAAAGCTGCCCGTTTGCTCCTATCATACCTGGGTGGCCAGATCACGAAGAACTCGCACCAAGTCGTCCAAGAAGGTCCGCGCCGTCGCTCCAGATGGTCCTTCGCCTTCGGCCCCTCCAGCTTCCCCCAACGCTGCGGACGACTCCCTGGACGGGATCATTCCGCTGGCACGATTCCGGAAGATGATCAAGTTCGTTAAGAGCATCTCTACCCTCCCGACCTTCTTCACCGAGGAGTACTTCGAGAACCTGCCAGTCTCCGATCAGGAGATTGAAGAGGAACGGAAACATCGCAGATCTCTCGGCATCACTCCGCCATCGGCGGACGTCGCCGACATGGGAGCTTCGTCGCCCTCGACCAAAAACCACGGTGGCGCGGCAGCCTCGCACGAAGACGTCTCGCCAAGGTACACGAGACCCCGCGTCACAGTCCGACTGCTCAATCCCGAGGAACATGGCGTGGACGGGGTCGAACTGAATCGGAAGGAAGTCCGACTCGCCAGAGGATACCTCAACGTATTCAGGATCCTAGTTGCCGCGCACCTCCGTTGGCAGGAGGACGAACTCGGCGTGCCGCAGGACAAGCCGTCGCGCGTGGAGATCAACCAGAGGTTCTACGAACTGCGCCATCCCTCGATCTTGAAGAAAAGGAACCGCAGACTTCATGCAGTGATCGAGTCCCTCAACCTCCCCGTGCCGCTCATCGATCCCAGCACTCGCCGGTTCCATCCAAGAATCGAAGTGCACGTAGTACCACCCTCCTAGCGCCAACAATCACCAAGATTGCCCGCCAGCCCCACGCCCGCGTGACCCCCCAATCACCAGAATCACCGCGTCCCAGGAAATCCTTCATTCGCCTTTAGAATGGCGCATCGAGGGGAAGGTCATCCCCGATGGAGGTCGAGCCATGCAGCGAGACGCGCACGGGCGAATCACCACGGCCAACGGTCCCACGACCGCTTTGCCGGCATCGCTCCTCCGCGAGATCGAGGCGATGCCATTCCGGACGATCGCGCAGACGGCCGCCTTGCTCGGCGGGACGAGGCGCTGGGTGCAGGGGCAGATCGCCCTGGGGCGGATGACCGTGCACCGGTACGGCAGGCGCATGGTCAGGATTGCCGCCGGGGATCTCGCGACGTTCGTTGCCCGGCACAGGCAGTAGGATTCCCATGAGCATCGGTCACACGCAGACTCGCATGGAGGCCGGCTGGCAGCACTCCGCCCTCGCCGCCGCCCTGGCGGTGCTCGCGCGCATCATCTGGGACGAGGCGCGGCGCGTCGGGACGATCCCGCCGGAGCACGAGTGGGAGCCGCCCGTCATCGTCCACAATCTGAGCGACCTCCGCGAGGCCCTCTACACTCTCGTCCACGGCATTTGGTCGTGCCTCGTCGAGTGGACCCCGGACGGCCCCGCCGACGCGCCCCATGTGGAGGACATCCTCGCGGAGGCGCTCAGGCCGTACGCGGAGCGGATCGCAGCGATGGGGTGGACTCGTCGGGACGGCCTGCGCCCCCACGGAGGCCGTCGATGAGGACGCGCTTTGACAGGTTCTTCTTATGGCTGCCCGTTGTCCTCATCGACGTCGGCATCCGCCTGGTTGGCGCGGCCGCCTTCAAGGTGTGGCTCGTGCTCGCGCGCCATGGGTGGCGTGGATCGAGGGTCCTCTTCCCGGGGGAGTTCGAGACGTTCATGAATCGCTACAGCTCCGGAGGCCTCCTCGTGGCCGCCGTAACCGCGCGGGAGATCGCCGAGACAGCCTGCCTCTCCGTCCACGAGGTCTACGACATGATCAATGTGCTGGTAGAGCACCGGTGGGTCCGCAGGGTCGCGGGCCCAGGCATGACGGCCTACGTACTTGGCACCTTGGGCGACGAGGCTCTCCGCAAGAGCCATGCGGAGTTCCGCGCCGTGAGGCTGGCGTTCAAGCAGGCGACGGGGATGGATGTCACCTCCGCCGATGCCGAGATGATCGAGCGGCGCTTGCTGCCCCACATCAGGATCGGATTCCTCGTCATCGACCACGTCATCAGGCTCATCAGGACACGCTCGTTCGCGTTGATGCTGGTACTTCTTCGCGGGATCTGGAGGCGCGGCGCGAGAACCGCGCGGACGCGGAAGGGTCGGAACTGGGGGCAGATGTACGACCAAGGCCGGCTCGCGACCCACGCCGGCCAAGCGTCGATCGGAGAGTCCGCGGGCTCTTGCCGGGAGATTGCGTGCGGCTACCTGTCGACCATGGAGCAACTGGGCTGGTTCCGCGTGGTGCCTGGGCGATACGAGCACACCTACATCGTCGGCGAGCGCATTCCGGCAGAGCCTGGATCAGATCGGAGATGGGCCAGCGCGGAACGCATCTACGTCGTGGACTGGATGGAGGCCGAACTCCGCAAGATCGCCGAACTTCGCGAAATCGTGGATGCTGTCGATCACCCTCCGCAGGAGCAGAAGGCCGCTCCCCCCGATCTGCGGCGGTCGTCCCCCCCGCCCCCCCACGGTGATGCGCAGCCCGAGGAGCGGGCCCGACCGCACGCCACGCCGGCGAAGCGGACGGCCTCCGACGGAGGGAAGAACGGACCGACGGCACCCGACGCACCGGCGCGCCGGCCGATCGTGGCGCCGCCCTCCACCGGATCTCCGGCTGCGCCGACGGCGGCCTCCGTCGAGGCGGACATTGAGGCACTGGGTGCAGTCGAAAAGTGGGAGGCAGCCGCGTTCATCGCGTACTTCGGTCTCATGCATCGGCGGACGTGGCCCTCGGAGGGCTGGACGGACGTCGGCGAGGACGCCGACCGGCTCGTGGAGGAGGCGCTGAACTGGCTGGCTGCGGAAGGGCAGGGACCCGCACTCCTCGGGCGGGTGATCGACCTGACGTTCGCGCGGTGGGCGCAGGTGTCGCGATGGGTGGAGTGGCGGGGTCAGCGGCCCGACCTGCGGGTCCTGGGCGTGCCCCAGCCGCTCGCGTATCTCGCCCGCACCGTCATGGGCCTGGAGACGTGCGTGAAGCGCGAGCAAGGGAAGTGGGTCATCGCCGAGGATCTCTCGGCCGTCGTCGACCGTTCGAGGCCGCAGGTGCCCCGCGTGGCGGGAGGCGACTCGTGCTGATCTGCACGAATTCGACACGTCGGCCAGATGGCATGCAAGATCTCGGAATCGAGCATGCAGTTTCCCGGGAAGAGCGTGCAGGATCTCGTCCGAGCATGTGCATGGCTCCGACAGGAACCGGAATAGATGCTGTTCAGATCGAGCGTAGAGAGACTGCGCAGAGAAGACCCCTTCGGGGTTCGTCGGCAACCTATCGGTTGCGACGGCCCGCATGCGGGGAGGGGGAGAGGCATCTCGCCGGACGGGCGAAGCCCACGAAGAGAAGAGCCCGGCGATGAGATGCCGGGCTAACGAAGATCCGGTCTTCCGTTACCTCTCCCCCTCCCCCCTCCCCGCAGCACGCGGTGGCGGTGGCGACGAGCGTGTCGTCCGTGGGGTCCTCCACGTCTCGTCGACGCGGGCGATCGGGGGCGAGACGGTGGTGGAGGTCGGACGGGACGGTGATCGGGGCCGGGAGGGCCGGCTCCGGCCGACGTCGTACGTCCTGGGGGCGGCGCCTCGGCCCGCGCGGCGGGGAGAGGGAGCGAGCGGCAGCCGATTCGGTGAAACGGGTTATTGGGTTGTTCAACGTCAGGAGGACACCATGAACGAGGCGAACACGACCAAGCCTACGCCGGAGGACGAGGACATGGACAAGGCGGAGGTGCGCCGCGCCGTCGCGGCGACGGACCCCGTGGCGCCCGATAGGGAGGGCGCGAGGATCATCCAGGTCCCGCGCCTCGGCGCGGTCGGGTTCCAGGTCCTGTGGGAGGACGACGACGCGCCGGAGGACGTGGAGGACTCGCTGGGCTCGTGGCCCGAGTCGGCCCGCCTCCTGCAAGAGTCCGGGGAGTGCCACTACGAGATGTGCTCCGTCCGGGCCACGTGCGGCCACCTGGAGGCGCAGGCGGACATCGGCCTAGTCCAGGTCGCGGAGAACGGCGGCGCCGACAAGGAGGAGATCGAGCGCGACCTCGCCGTGGAGGCGATCCTCAGCCTGATGCGCCAGGCGGAGTCGCGCGGGCGCGAGGCGCAGGCGGCGCGGTGAGTGCGTGCCCCGCGGCGGACGGGGACGTCGGCGCGGCGAGCGGCGGACTCGGTCATGCAACTGAGCCGTCTCCCACCGACCGATTCGACCTTCCCCGTGAGGCGGCCGGCGGTGATGTCGCCGTGTCCGCGAGGGAAGGGGGACGGCACGGCCCTCGGCGGCGGGTTGGGGCGGTGAGAACTGTGGGCGGCCTGTGACGTGTGTCACGGGGCCAAGTGTTCGTGGGTCGTACAGAGTGGGAGGTACCAGATGGATGATTGCTTCTGCCCTTGCTGGGAGGAGTCAAGCACCGAGGACGCCGTGCTGCGGATGGAGATCCCGGCGGTGATCACGTACGAGACGGAGGAGGCTCGCGGACGCCCCCACAACTACGACAGCCTCAGCCAGGATCTCCAGGCCGAGGTCGACTCCGGCGGCCTGGATCTGGAGAGCATCACCGCCAGGGCGCGCATGGGGCCCCTGGAGGGCACCGCGTGGCGGGTCATCGTGGCGAACGAGGGCTTCGGGGAGACCGAGGAGGAGGCGAAGGCGACCCTCAAGCAGGCTGCGCTGGACGCCGTCGCCTCGCAGCTCCGCCTGCTCACCGGGCCGGGGCCCAAGTCCGAGGGCGAGCGCCGCGACCTCGACGAGATCGGCTTCGCCATCGGGCGCCACCTCAAGGTCCAGCCCGCGGCGGACGGGGACGCGGAGCCTGCCGCGGCACCCGCCGCCGAGCCGCCGACCGCGCCCGTCGTGGGGGGCGGGGACGGGCAGGCCGGAGCGGATCGGGAGGGGATCAGGTCGCGCTTCAACTGGAACTACGTCGACGTGGGCGACGGCTGGGGACCCACGTCCGGCGCCATCCAGTTCCCGCTGGAGGCCGACGTCGCCATCCGGTGGGAGGAGCCGACCGGCCAGGAACGCTCCCAGTCCGCGGAGGAGCGCCAGGAGTCTGCCAGGGCCGGCTGGAGGCGGAAGAAGACCTGCGTCGTCGAGGTGCGCAGGGGGCGCGTCGTCGGAACCGCAAGGGAGAGGGGGTTCGACACCATCGAGGAGGTCCACAGGCTGCTTTCGGACTTCGAGATGAAGGTGGTCGCAAGGGCGGTCGCGGACATGCAGGCGAAGATCGACGCGCGGCTCGACACGGTGTGATGACCAAGAGCGCGGGGCGGGGACGGCGGGCGCGACCGCGGAGGCGGACTGGAATTTGGGTGTCATCAACAGGGACTTCTAACGCAAGGAGGTAACCGATGGCCAAGACGAAGGACGCGAAGAAGCCGGTGTTCGAGGTTCCGCCGATCGTGTGGACGGCGGTGGACGGCGGAGATCCCGACAGGAGGATCGGCAGGACCGAGATCAACGGCATACCTGTGACCATCCAGGTCGAGTGGTGCCCCGATCGGTCCGACTACGCCTGGCCGAGGGAGCATGAGGAGGATCTGCTGGGCATTGACGTCGTGGCGCGCGCGGGCGTCCTGACCGGCGCCTACGACGACGACGGCATCGTCGACAACGCGGCCGCGAAGCTGGAGCTGGAGGAGCGTGGCGTCGAGGCCGCGCTCTCGATCCTGAAGGCGGAGATCCAGGCCCATCCGTCGCTCGCGCGGACTCCCGTGGAGCGTGAAGACGATGCCGAGGTGAAGATCCGCTACGAGACGGAGATCCTGGAGCAGCACCCCGACGACATCTGCCCGCGCGCGAGGCGCGGTGAGCAGTACCTGCGCCAGGCCAAGGCGCAGGAGGCGCGCGGGGAGGACCCCGGCGACAGCTACAGGATGGCGGCGACAGACCTCGGCTACCTCCTCGCCGACCAGCATGAGTGCATGCGGTGCGGGCGTACCGTGCGGCCCGGCAAGTGCTCGATCTGCTTCCAGGAGGATGGCACGCGCGTCTACGGGGCACTGCGGTGGTGCGCCGGGGATCTGCAGCTCATGGCTGAGAAGGAGGGCAAGTGGCTGACGAGGAGGGAGGCCGACCGGATCCTCGGCGACAACGAGGACGTGCTCGAAATGAACCTCATGGACAGCGACTGGGAGATCCTCAGCGACATGCTCCCCGACTGCGAGCGCGACAAGCCGTGAGGCGCAGGCGGTGACCCAGGTGGGCGCGTCAGCGGTGGAGGGTACGGCGCGGGGACACGGCCTGATCGGGGGGGCGGGGACGGCACGCCCCGCGGCGAAGGCGCGACGGGGGGCGACGTGGAAGGCCGTAAAGGCGGCGGGGAGGAGCCGGAGACGTAGGTGGGTGCTTGTAGTGATCGTAACCGCATCTCATAGAAGTGACGTGATGAGCACGAACATGAATGACCAGGCCGAGTCCAAGTCCGCGCCGGTGGCGCAGGTGCCGCCGGGCTGCGTGAAGACCATGTCCGACGCGGCAGTCGGGTGCCTCCGCTGGCGCGAGGGCTCGGATTTGCCACGCGAAATCGATGTCCGCGTCCTGCGGGAGCACCCCGAGCCCGGGGAGAGCACGGTCGAGATGACCGACGGCGTCCGGGTAGAGCGTTGGCGTGGGGCTCGCTGCGCCGGCGCTGACAAGGTGAACATGACGTTCAGCGAGGAGCGCCTCATCGCGATGGCGCTCGACGAACTGCTCCTGAAGATCACGACGGGCGATGAGGATGACGACGAGGACTGCGAGGACGACGACGAGGAGCCGGAGCCGGTCGCGCCCTGGGTGCGGGACCTGGGACCTAGCGACTTTTCGCCCGAGCGCGAGGCGCTTCGTCGCGCGTGGGAGAAGAGGCGGTCACATTTCCTGACGCTGAGACGCGCCGGACGGGGATCGACCGAGTGCGGCGTCTGCGGGGCGGAGGGCGACCACGCCGTCGCGGGGTGGGCGGTCAGGATGGGAGACATCCCCGGCGCGCGCTGGGGCCGCCTGACGGTGTGCCCCGCCTGCCTGCGCGTCCGCGTCCCCGCCCTGTGGGCGGCGCTTATGGTGGTCACGTCTCCGGCCGACGTGGTCGAGACCGTCGTCCGCACGCTGTCCGCCGTCGATGGCGTGCCTGCCGCCGACGCGAAGAACGTGGTGTAGGTGGGGCCGCGCAGTCCAGGGCGGGGACGGCGCGCCCCGCAGCGAGGCGGGACTCGTCGGCGGGAATTCCACAAGCAACGCGGCCCGAGGAGGTCTCATGGATCAGATCGTCGGCAAGTACGGCATCAGGTGGCTCGGCGAGCGGAGCGACGAGCACGTACGCCGGAAATGGGGGACGGGGGCCACCAAGCCCCCGACGGAGGTAGAGGTCCAGTGGATCGACGCGCCCGTCCCCGACGGCGCCGATCCGTCGACGGCCCGCCGCGCGCCGGAGTCCGGCCCTGCGCGGCTCCTCGAATGCCGCGTCGAGGCTCGGTGGGCCCACAACGCGATGCGCGTCTCGGAGACGGGCATCGACGGCACGGACGCCGCCCGCATGGCCGAAGTCGAGGCGCGTCTCCTGCAGAAGGCGGTCGCGAGGGTGGACGAGCCGGCGGAGGGGCGTTCCGAGCGCGAGTACGTCCGGGGCGGACCTGTCGTCTGCGGGTGGGAGGATCTGACCCGCCACCATCTCACGGCGAGCGGGCTGTGGGTGCCCGACATCGCCCGCCCTGGGCGGAGGCCCACGGCGGTCAGCCTGTTCACCGGCGCGGGGGGCTTCGATTTGGGGATGACCCTGGGCGGTGTCCGCATCCTCGCCGGCGTCGAGCGGGACCCGGACGCGGCGCTGACGTACCTGACCAACCAGGGGGCGTACCCGATCAGCCTGCACTTCCCGGAGGAGTCGGACGAACTCAGGTTCGAGCGCGCCGTCCAGAGGGAGTCGGCCATGCTCGCGAAGAAGGCGGGCGCCTCAGTGATCGAGGTGCCGATCCGATCGGGCATGCATCGTCCGAGGGACCGAGAGGGGACCCCGCACTTCTGGTTCGGCGACATCCGGAAGATCAAGGTCGAGGACATGCTCTCCGCGCTGGCCCTCCGCCCCGGCGACCTGGACTGCGTGTTCGGCGGGCCACCATGCCAAGGTCTCTCCACCGGCAACCCGAAGGCCTGCGTCGAGGATCCCAGGAACGGTCTCCTCTGGGAGTTCCTACGGATCGTGGAGGGTCTCCGGCCGGCGGGGTTCCTCATCGAGAACGTGCCGCAGCTTCTCTCGGCGGCGAAGGGGGGGCTGTATGACGCGCTTGCGAGGCGCGCGACGGGCATGGGCTACACCGTGGTCGCGAACATCCTGGACGCGGCGAACTACGGCGCTCCCCAGCTCCGCAGGCGCGCCTTCGTGGTCGGGATGCGGGGGACCAAGTGGGTGGACTTCCCGATCCCCACGTGTTGGCCGATCGGCGACACGACGGAGGGGCGCAGCTGGCGCAAGCGGGAGGAAAGAGTGCATGTGACCCACGACGACGCCACGGGGACGTTCCGCGCGGAGGAGGTCGGGGGGGAGCGCCCCAAGAAGCAGGCGAGGGAGAGCCTCGACCAGTATCAGCAGCTTCTGTAGGCCGTCGTCGGCACTCGTTCCGGCGGCTGGCGAGGCGGGGCGACATAGAAGCCATCGGAGCGGCGGTGAGGAGCCGCGAGAACGTGAGAGACCGTCGGTCCAACCGGGAACCCCAATTCACGGAGGAACCACGATGGAACAGGTGAGCGCAGTTGCGACTGCCGCGCCCGAGCGCGGACGTTTCGGCTCGAACGGAACGGGCTGCGACGAGTCCAGGAAATGGAGGTCGGAGGTGACCCAGCTGCTCCTCCAAGTCGCGGTCACGGTCTGGTGGAGGGCCGCGTCGATGCGCGATGCCTGCCGGGCCCTCCGCGCGGGCCGCGACACCCGCGGTAGCAGGCTGGAGGACTGCCAGGTGTCGGTCCGGGTGGGCGACCTGAGCGCCGGCTGCGGGATGAAGGATCACATCGCCCGTGAGGGCGCGCACAGGGGGCGCATCGAGTCTTTCCTGATTGGGCGCGCGCTCGACGACCTGGCGTGGAAGGTCGCCGAGCGCCTGAGGATGAAGTCGCGGAAGTGGACTCGGCCTGGGAGCGCCCGCCCTCCGGTCAGCTTGACTGATACCGCAGGCGACGGACTCGACAGCCTGAGGGAGGGCACGACCCAGGTGCCCATTCCGTCGGACGTCTCCCTCCGGTGGATGGCCGCCTCGGCCGAGGACGCGGACCAGCACTGCCCCGTGGGCCGCAGGACCCGCTGGACCCGGGCGGAGGCATGCGACGTGCAGGTTCGCCTCGGCGACCTCGCGCTGGACGGGCAGATGTTCGCGCACCTCGGGCGCGACGAGGCGGAGAGGAGGGGCGTCGAGTCGTTCGTGATCAGGCATGCGCTGTACGGGTTGCTGACGCGGAAGGTTCAGCCCCGTCTCGCTGGCAATTGACGCTGACGAGTCCGTGTAGGTCGTGCCGCGTGGCTGCCCCTCCGGCCCGGACGGAATGGGTGACCCGAGGGCGAGGGACGGCGGGGCGGACGAGTGCATGGACTGGTGGCCAAGATTCGACAGGCATTGATGAGGGAGATCAACATGCTGTTCCAGGAGGTTGGCTGCATCGACAGGCTGGGTGATCGCGAGAGGCTCGACATCCTCGTGGAGGTGGAGCTGCTGGACCTCCCCGGCTTCGTAGAGGAGGACCCCGACGCCGTCTCCCTCGGCGAATACGCGACGGCCGTGCGCGACGCCCTGCTGGCGAAGATCGAGGATCTGCGCGAGTTGATCGGCGATCTGGAGGCGCAATTCGGGCTGGGGCAGAAGACGGCCGAGAGGGACTGACGCGGGCGGGCAAGGGATGCGGGGACGACGCGGGCGGCCCGAGGTCGTAGAACCGGTGCCCCGACCACCCCTACTTGCATGTGGAAGGGAGGACGAGGATCGATGGGCATGGATACCTGTCTGAGGTGCGGATCGTCGTTTGCGCGGACGAAGCCGTGGCAGAAGTTCTGCACGTCCCGCTGCCGTGACCGGCACAACAACGCGCGTCGCCGCCTGGGACAGACGGTGACCCAGCCCGCGACGATCGCGGCTCCGGACGAGTCGCCGCCTGTCCTGCTCCCGCCCGCCCTCGCGCCTGGGGCGGTGTCGAATGCGGCAAGCCCGTCCGCGGGGACGGCTGCACCGCCTGAAGGCGGCTCCGTGGCGCCTGGCGTCCCCGTCGTCGTTCTCCCAGAGGAGGGCAGGCGGGGTCGCTTGCCTCGGCGTGGTGCGCCGCAGGTCTGATGTCCCCTCGACGCCATCGGCCTCGGCGGGTCGGTCTGCGGCGGCGCCCCCCCGTCGAGCGGGCTGGGGCCCCTCACCGCACGGCGGGTGAGCGCGTCGGCGAACCCCACCGCGCCGATTCGCCCTGCTATCCAGGCGAGGGCGGCGAAAGCCCGTCGAGCGGGAAGGACACCCCCCGCAACGCCTCACGAAGGCGCGGGTACGCGTCGATTGACGACCGCGGCGGGCGGAACTGCGCGGGCGGCGTCGCGGGCTGCGGCTCCGGCATGGAGGCGTTGAGCATCCGCTCCCAGCGCGCGCGCTCCGCGATGCAGTCGCGGCACTGCGGGATGGGCTCGCGGTTCCGGAACGGGCGGATTGCCCTGGTGATCCGCCGCTGCGGCGAACAGATGGCGTGGCTCGGCGTCGGCGGCCTCGCGCAGAGCCTCCGGTTCGTCGGCATGAGGTGGTAGAAGTCCTCGCCGGGGATCCGCGCCCACGTCAGGCGGACGACGCTCTCGGACACGCAGCGCCCCGTCCTGCGCCTCCATCCGCGCATGTATGGGCCCATTCTCTCGTTGAGCCGACGGCGCGACTCCGGTGAGAGGACGCGCGGCCTGCACTTGCCGGCGCGGCGGAACCTCCTGCTGTACTCGCGGTCGAACGCGCGGCGGCTCTCGTCCGACCGCTTCCTCGGTGGCCCAGGTGCGAACCGCGTCGTGAATTCGGCGGCGTCGGCGGCGAGGCTGGCGGCGGTGGGCATGCGGAAACCTCCTCAGCCGCATGCTACCGAGTGGGGCCGGGGCGAGGCAATGGTGAGCGGGACGGCCACGGATCCGGACCTCGCTCGGCACCGCCGCCGTCGGAAATTCGGGACGGAGGGCGAGTTGTTCTGGGATAAGGATTTGATCTGGGGTAGGCGGTGGTACGGGTAATGGCTCCCCGAACCGCTACGGCCATCCGCTTTGCGCGGCCTGCGCCGATGAGCCCCCCGTCGCGCGCGACGCGTAGCCGCACCTGACTCTTCCCCCCAGTGGCTACCGCGTCCACAGTCCCCCGTCCCGCCTCCGGAACTCCTCGAACAACATCGGCAGGAGCGTGAACTCGCGGCGCAGGCCATACGCCTTCTCGGAGTGCACGAAGCCTCCCCACCTTCCGTGGAGGTCGACGCGCACCGACCAGATGTAGCCGTCCGACGTGTCCGTCCGCACCGTCCCCTCGACCCCCTCCGCGTGCCTGCTCTCCCACGCGCTCGTGAACCTCATCCAGACGTGCGCACCGTCTGGCCCGATCCGCCACGTAGCGCCGCGACGGAGCGCGGGCAACTCGACGACGAGGTCCTCCCCCGAACCGGAGTCCGTCCACCCGGGGCGGCTGTGGCTGTCCTCGACCAGGAGGATGACTCGCTCGCCGGCGACGATCCGGATCCCCTTGACTGCCTCCGCGAGGCCGCCCTTGCCTTCGCCCTCCGTGACCGCCGCGCCCTCGACGAGTGTCTCCTCGTGCACGTGTCGACCAGGGGAGAAGTCGGCGCAGCCGAGGAGCGTGGCGGTGAACACGACGACCGCATGGAGGTAGATGAGCGGCCGCGCCAGTCGGGCTGACGCGAGCGGCGAGGTGATCACCCGCGCGAGATTGGGGCCGTGCTCGGCCAGGTTCAAGTCGATTCTCCAAGTCAGGGGTGCGCCTCTCCTAGTTCTTGTTGAACCCGAACTCGCGCGTGCCGAGGCGATCCTTCCACGTACCCTCGATGTGGATCACCTCGTCGGCCGGGAGATCGGGCGCGACCAGATGCAGGATCGAGAAGCGGAAGTTCGCCGGGTCGCGCCCCTTCAGATCCAAGTTGCCGCCGTGGCCGGTCGTTGCGTATGAGAGCCAACGGGCGAGCAGGTTGTCCCTTCCGTAGGCGCTGCCGACGTACGACTTCCCGCTCGCGCGATCGAGGATCAGGTAGACTCCGCGCCACTGCGCGAGCGTCGCCCGCCAGGACTTCGGCAGCGCGCGGAGCTGAGCCCACGTCAGCACGAGTTCGTTCCATGACGGGATCTGCCTGACGAGGATGCTCTCCTCGTGGATGGCGCTGACGGGCATCCTGTTCCGAGCGGCCCATCGCCACCACGACCGCTCGGGCGGAGGCCACTCGATGACCAGCCTGCCCTTCCACGCCGCGAGCTGATCCGTGAGGATCAGGCTGAAGAGGCGGATGCTCCCGTCCCGCGTGCCGCGGTCGCCGAGTTCCATGAGCCGCTTGCTGGTCTCCAACTTCCTCCACTCCTCGCCCGTCGTCTCGCGCCACCCGTCTACCCTGTAGACCCCGACGAACAGAGCCTTGCCAGGCTCGTACCCGAGGAGCGAGACCAAGTGGGCGGCGCGCGAAAGCGCGCCCTCCACGCGCTCCCCGTGGGTGCTCTGGTAGGCGTTGTAGACCTCGGGCTCCTCCTCGGCGAACCAGGTAAGCGCCCTCATGAGATCGGGGGCGGTCGGCCGATGCCGCATTACGACGGTCTTCGCGGGGTCGACGCCAATCTTCCGCAGCAGTTCGTTCAGCTCGATCACTGTCTCGCCCCCGAAACGACGACAGGCGCCCCACGTAGGTAGTCGCTCTCTACTCGCCGATTGGGTGTAGCATCAGCCACGCGGTCACCACCTCTTTGGCCTGAGTCTGGACCGGAGTCCAAAGACTGCCCTGAGACCGGCCGATGAGGGAGAACATGAGCATGATGGCCGACCTTCCCCAGGTCCGCCCGAGTGCACCGCAGCACGCCTCGACCGAGGCGCCCCAGGTGATGCTCCCCACCCGCCCCCAGAGGCCAGTGAGGAACTTGGCCAGCACGGCTGAGGCGTTCGCCTTCAGCGCCCTCCCCATCGAGATGTAGCGGAGCAGCGCGTCCAAGTGGTCCCCGGGGAGGTCCCCGTCGAGCCGGAACGCGAGGTCCAGATCTTCCAGCCGGATGGGGAAGGAGGTGAACCGCTGGCGGGCGAGGCGGACCAGCTGGCGCGTGAAGTCCTCTGGCGACAGTTCACCTTCGGCCATGCCCAGGCGCAGCAGCCGATACGTCGAGATGGAGCGCCCGCCCCGCGCCGTGGTTAGGTGGTATGCCAACGCGGCGTCGTCCGAATAAAGGAGAATGCCCAGGTCGCACGCGATGCGAAGCGCCACCGCCGTCTCGACCCCGAGATTGTCCTCGATCGCCATCTCCTCCGGGGTGAACTGCCTCTGGAGGGGCACCCGGCCGCAGCTCTCGGCGAACGCGAGCACCCTGAACAGCCAAGAAATGTGCGCCTCGATGTCGGCTGCTGTGGGGCTACGGAGCGATGGCTGGCCGCCCTCTTTCGCGAGAAACGCCATTCCTTCTCTGAAGATGGACCTCTCCTGCAGAAGAATCCGCCGCAAGTACTCCACCAGGGCGTTCGGCACGAGCGGCTCGAAGAGCGCGCCGACCAACTTCTCAATGCCAAGGTCGACGATGGAGAAGATCGCTGGAGGGGCTATGACTACTCGCTCGCGGCGATGTTCGCCCCGTCTCTCGCTGAAAGCGGCGGGCACGGGGTCCAGATCCGCGATGAGGCCAGGGCCGCGATCACCGACGATGGAACCCCATGCCTTGTGCAACTCGTCGCCAAGCAGATGTGCGAGTTGCGCGAAGGTCAGGCGCCCGCCCGTGTATAGACCCAGCGCGGACTTCGCCCGGCGCGACCGGTCCTCTGCGATCTCCAATACTTCGTGGTAGTCTCCGGAGACCTTGATCTTGGTGAGGATCCGGCTCGGGTTCACGTCCGTGCTCTTCAGCAGGGCTCGGGCCTGGGCCGTAAAGATGCTCTCCACGTCCTTGACGCGGATCAGCTTCTCTGTCGCGCCCGCTCGCCACGTCTTGGACTCACCCGCCCTCATGCCGGAGAGGGCCTGGCCGAGCGAGGAGCCCGGATCCAGGTCTGAAGGGCCGCGCGGCCGACTCGTAATCCGAGAGGTGTGTTCCACGCCATCTAGGGAGTAGTGAACTTCGGTCTCAGGTCCCACCGCAGCTGGGTGGAGGGAGAGATCCGACTCGGCCCACGTCGAGAAGGAAAGGGCCAGGAACGAGTCGCGGATGTCCGGGTCCGTGGGCCAGGTATCCAGGGCCCTGGAGAGGTACTGAGCGGCCCTCGCCCAGTCTCCGCAGAGGATGAATAGCTCTCCGATGGCCCTGGCCTCTCTCGGCGTTTTCGCGCGATCGGCCAGGAGGGCTACTTCCGTCGCCGACCCACGTCCCAGGCGCGCCTCGATCCGCGCAATCTCGAAGCGGGTCGCGATGTCGTTCGGGGAGGCCATCAGAGCGTCGCTGAGCACGACGATTGCAGCCTCGGGATCGTCCCTCCCCACGTCGAGGCAGTGCGCCTCGATCCTGGCTAGTTCGGGCGGGACAGCGCGGAGTGCCCGCACCTCGGACGAGAGCCGAATACAGTCGTCGTACCGCTTGGCCTTTGCCAGCGAGCAGGCGAACGTCGTCACCATGGCGTCGGGTGCGAAGGCCGTCACGAGCCGTTCGTAGAGGCTTGCCGCCCGCGGGTGCTCCCCGACCCTATCCGAGAAGTGCGCAAGGCTGTGCACGACGTGGTGCGGGGTGTCGGGCCCGATGTGCTGGGCTGCCTGCTCCAGCGCTTGTCGCGCCTCGGCGACGGCCCCCATCCGCAGGTGGAGCGCGGAGAGGATCAGCAGCGCGTGCGGATTGTTCGGATGGCCGTCTCGGAGGGCTGCGCTCGCCCGCTCCCTCTCTGCCTGCTTGCCTAGCGTGTGGGCGGCGTGTAGGTAGACCTCGATCACGTCGATGGGCCATGACGCCATCCCCGTCTCGTCGAACGAGGGGGAAAGCGAGGCGATCGCATCCGCCGGCCGATCTTCCATCAGCAGCAGTCGTGCCCTCAGAACAACGTCATCCACACCCGCATCCACCCAATCGGCCGACGTCATGAGCGAGAGGGCATCGCGAACGCGTTCAGCCTCCAGGTTGACCCACAAGAGCATCCTGCGGGAGGCGTGCCAAGCGGGACCAGCGGCGGAGGGCATCCACGAGAGCGCCTCGACCGCCGACTCAGACGTCCCGAGCAGACAGCGGAGTTCGGCCAGAATCAGGATGGCCGCTTGGTAGCGCCTAGCATTTCCAAGTGACCTCACCTCCTCCACGGCGCCATCGCACAACGACAAGGCCCGACACAGGTGCTTCCGTTCCTCACCGGTGATGCGCCAGCCGGGGACGCGTCCGACGCGGGAACGCACGCCAAATAGCAGGGCGCGCGCGATCGCGCAGCGGTACCAAGCATCATCTTTGAGCCGCAGCGCAGATTCGTAGAAGTCCAGAGACACGTCGTGCCTCTCAATCTCGCAGGCGATCTGGCCGGCCGCGGCGGCACACTCCGCGTGGACGGACGCGAGCAGTTGAAGAGTTTCCAACGCCTTGTCGTCGCTGCCGGTACGGTGCAATGCGTAGGCAAGTGCGCGAGCCGCTAGGGGGAGAGCCGGTTGCGCGCGAAGAGCACCCTCTGCGAGACCAATTGCATCCTGGTATCTCTCATGGACCACTTCGGCCATTGCCAAGCATGCAATACCTCGGGGCTCTGCGGCGACGAATCGGCCGGCAAGTTCGAGCTGGTCAGCGTATGACCCGTCATTTCCCAATGCGGACTCGCACTCTGCCCACTCGCGATGAAGGGCGTATCCGACCTCCTTCGTGAATGCGCCCTCCCCGGAGTCTTGTACCAGGGCAGCGCAGCAGTCTCGGGCGAATTCGACGAACCCGCGCTCTCGCAGCCGCGTCAGGGTAGTCACATGGAGTAGCGCCGCCCTCTCGTCGCTCGCCGACCATCTGACTTCGTCCACCTGCGCCACGGCTTGTCGGCCGAGGTGCGCGGCGCGCTCCCTCCGCTGGCGACCTCGGCGGCTTGCCTCGTCAAACGCCCTTCGTAGGTTCGCCAGCCGGGCCGTCCGGACCTGCGGTTCAATCACCGGTGGGGACTCTGAGAACATCGCGGAGTAGTGCTCAGGCAAGCACTCAAGAACCTCGTGGAGGCAGTTCGCCTTGGGGGTCCAGAGCTCGATCCAGAGATGGGACAGCTTGCGGGCATTGAAACGGGAGACGACATCGGTGAAAGCGTTGTGAAACTCCGTCTTGAGGGCTACCGGACACCAGCAATCGAGATCGACGGTGTCCGCTAGGTCTGTCTCCAGCAGGTGCATGCAGACCTCGTGGAGCGGGACAGGCCGGGGACCCCTGTGGGACTTGCACTCGAAGCGCCAGTAGCACACGACCCCGTCGGCGTCACGCCACTTCGCGTCGATGTCCCGTCCGCCCTGCTGCCGCCCGCCTTGGCGCCGGGTGGGCTTCATCACCCACGCATACCCGAGGTCCACGATGAGCCGTTCAAGGAATGGGCAGAACGCCTCCTCGAATGCTTCACCCTGTTCTCTCGGTGTTGGCTCCGTCATCGCGTGTCCGCTCGATCGCCTCGGGACGGCCGTTTCGTGGGGCGCTCACTGCCTCCGTTGCCTCACGAGCCTGCGGTGGCAGGTCGAGCAGTTCGCTGGACGGCTACGTCCGCTCTCCCCTGCGCTCCTTCGCCTTGGCGAGGAGGTTCTGGACCCTACCCACCGCCTCCTTGTACGAGGCGATGTCCTCCGTCTGCACCTTCAGCCGCGTGTAGATGTAGGTCAGGGATCTGTCCATCGCGTCGATGACATCGCAGCACTCCCGATCGTCCATGTCGTGCAGGCCGATGCTGAGGAGATCGTACAGGACGCCGAACGGATTGACACCGCCTGGGCGAAGGTGGGTGGGAATGACCTCCGCCGCCAGCCTCACCTTGTCCTCGAAGATCCTCCCACCCCTCGCCTTCTGCAGTGCTGCGATCGCCGTAGGATCCCAGTTGGTCGCCTTCATCGACTCCTCAAGGATCGCCAGCATTTCGTCCGTCGTCTCCTCGATCAGGCGCCGAAGGTAAGGGACAGCGCCTATGCCGTACCCGTTGTGGCGGGAGGTCATTCCCTTGATGTACAGCTCGCGTCGTGCGCCGAGGGCCTTCCCGAACTCCTTCCCGATCACGATCCCGGGCTTGGGCATCTGCCCGGCCTTCATGATCCTCACGACCCCGTCGACCTCCCGCAGGGAGAGCCAGACGCTGAACTGGCCGATCTTGCAGTTGCGGCAGTGGTAGGTGAGCGCGTGGAGCCCGAACCTGAGCCCGGGTTCGTAGGCTTCATGGCCGTCCCACTTCGTGAGGCCGCACTCTTCGCACTGGCGATCGAGCGGAGTCGGCCAGGCCACCGCGTACCCTGGAGTCTCCCCCGGCGCGGGGTCCTCCAGGATCTCCTCCTTGTAGAGGGGAGCATGCACGATGTACTTGAGAAGGTCGGCCTGCTTCATGGGTGATCAGGCTACCTGCCGTCCACCTTCGCAGCAAGCGGTTCATGGCCCGCGCCTGTCCAGGCTCGCTGCAACTTCGGGAAACGGTAGCATCACTCCTCCGTCTTGATCAGCATCGCGTCGGGGGTGTTCCCGCGCGACCACCGGCAGTATGCTCCCGCCACTGAAGCTGCCTCGCCCCGCACCACTCCCGCAGCGCATCCTCGGCCTCCGCGAGGGCCTCGGGCGTACCTGGAAACGTGCCGGAGAACCCGTCGAAGGAGAAGACGCCGTCCGCCGAACGGATGAGGTATCCGCCGCACATCTTCGCGGAGGGCCCTGGGCGATAGTAGTCGGAGTCGTTCCGCAGGAGCCCCGACTCCTCGGCGACCGTGAGGTGGGTCTTCGTCGCAGGCCCGCCGAACCAAAGCGTCCGCGTCGGGCGGTCGAAGATCGCCCAGCGCGTCTCGCCGGGCGCGATCGCCTGCTCTGGCGGTGTCCCCTGGTCCGACTTGTCCGACGCGCGCAGTTCCGGCATACCAGTCGACCCTCACACGCATGACATGGAGCGCGGGTCCATGCTACTTGGGCAGGCGGCGAGAGTAGACCGTGCCTCCGGCGTTGACGAACGCCCGCCCGTCGGGGCTCACCCAGGGGCCGAACACGATGTTGCAGGGGAGGCCGCCCGTCAGATCCGCCCACGACGACCCGCCATCGGCGGTGTACATCAGGTGCTTGGGCCATCCCGCGAGCAGGCACCTTTTCGGGTCATCCGGGCTGACCCACACCCCTGCAACGGCATCGCGCTTGTCAGGCATTTGGTAGAACACACTAATCGAGCCCGACGCCATGTCAGCTCGAAGCACCTTCGTGGGGCAAAGCAGCAGGAGCGAGTCCCCAACGATTCGCGCGCTGACCCAGTGCTCCTTCCGTGCGTCGAAGTCCTTCCACGTCCATGTGGCGCCTTTGTCCGAGGACCGGTAGAAGCCCGACGCTTCGCCGACGACAAGGGTGCCTTCGCGCGCGCAGAGGAACGGGCTCTCCAGCTTCCGGTCGCCCGGGAATCGTCCGCACCCCGCCCACTTCAGCCCGTCATCGCTGCGATACGCCGCGCCTTCGCCGTCGATGCCGTACATCTCCGTGGGGGACACCCAGGCGAGGGACTCGGCCTTCCCCTGCACGCCGGTCGCGGGCGTCCACGCCTTCCCGTCGCCGGAGAACCGAATACCGTCCTCGCAGAGCGCGACGAGGGAGCCCATCGCCCCGTGGACCTCGTAGACGTGCCTCATCCCGTCGGGCGGCGGCGTGGCCGTCCATCTTCTGCCTCCGTCCTCGCTCAGGCGGAGCCCCGACGTGAAGTCCCACAGCCCGATCTGTCCCCCCTTCCCGAACATCATGTGCGAGACCTGCAGGTTCGCGATCCCGTCGCCCGCCCACTTCCACGTCCTCGCCACGTCCGTGGAGCGGAACAGCCCCAGGCGAGTTCCTGCCACGATGGTGTCGTCGCTGGCGACTGCGAGCGCATTGCACCGCGTGTCGCCCAGCCCCTCGTTCGCCTCCGTCGTTCCCTTCTCGTCTGCGACGAGGATCCCGCGCTCGTAGGTGACAAGGTAGAGCCTGCTGCCGTCGCGCGGGGCCGAGAGCGTGCGGACTCGGACTCCCTTCAGGTCCGGCAAGGACGGAGTCCAGGAGGCGCCCCCGTCGGTCGAGCGAAGGAGCCCGTGCGCCTCCCCCTCCGAGAATGCCGAGTCGGTGGCCAGCAGGGCTCCCTTGTCGCGCGGGTCCCACTGCACGAACCCCAGGGGGAGATCCTGCGGAGCGCGCTTCCAGTGCAGTCCGCCATCAGACGTCGTTGCGATCTCAGTCTGCTTGCACTCCCTGTCGCCGAGGAGGCAGGCGATCCGATCCGGATCCGAGGGGGCGGCGCAGATGCACTTGAGTTGGGGTGCGGCGGCGTCGCCCTTGAACGTCCAGGTCGAGAGCAGGACCGGAGCGGGATCATGCAGGCCGCGGGCCGAATGGAAGAGGACCCGCCCCTGGCCGGGATTCTCCGCGAGGAACACGAGCGGCTCGGCCTTGGCGTCCCCGCCCAGGGTCATTCCGACGATGGTGCGGCCTTCGTACGCGGTCTCGTGTCGCCACGTGCGCCCCCAGTCCGTGCTGTAGTAGAGGACGGATCCCGAGGAACGCCACAGCCGGCCCGGCCCAGCGAAGTAGAGGAGGAAGTCGTGGGGATCCCAGCCCTCCGGTGTCGGTGCTTGGAGGGGGAGCCAGCGCGCCCCGCCGTCCGTGCTCACGTACTGCACCACGCTCGGTCCCCACGCGACCAGGCGGGAGGCATCGAGGGGATCTGACTGGACGGCGAGGATGACCCCACCGTCCAGTTCATGTCGAGTCCATTCGTCCTCCCCAGCCAGCGTTGCGGCCGAGAGCGCCAGCGAGAGCAGGATGCGCATCGGTACCTCCACCTGGGCCTCAGCCATCGCCTGTGTCCTCCTTGCTGCGGTCGACTATCGGCTTCTGCCGGTTGGGATCGGGGCCGCCTCGACCACTTCGATTCGGAGACACTTGAAGGACGCCCCCAACTGGGAGGGGGCGTGGGGGACGAACCGGACGTCGAAGAAGGGCGTCGGACCGCTTCCTCGCTCTCGGCGCTCGATGGACAACTCGTTGATGGAGTTCTCGTGGCTGACACCCTCCAGGCGAAAGTCGTGCTCGACGCCGTGAAAACGCAGCGTGACCTGGGTGATCTTCTGGCGGTCCAGGCAGCCTGGGGACTCCGCGGAGGGAGCCAGCTCCCAGACGTACATCCGGACCGTGAGTTCCGGGAACACGTAGCTGTCGCGATCCGGGTCGACGTCGCCCCGCCACAGGCGAAGCTCCACTATCTCGGCGTCGTGGAAGGACGGCCAGTAGCCGAAGATGGCCGTGAGCCTCTCGCTCCCCTCGATCAGCGACTCGATGCCCGCCATGCTCGCTCCGAACGAAGGGGGACTCCGCACCCCGTCAGGGCAGATCGATTGAGAACAGCTTCGCATTTCGGATGGCGTCAGCCTCCGACGGCGCGAGGAGCAGGAAGTCGTACTGGTCGTCCTGTTCCGCCTGGCGGAGCTGGAAGAAGCGGTAGGCGGCCCCCAGCTCCGTGAGCCCCCCGTTCACGACCCGCACCAGCGCAGCGACGCTGTCGACCGTGGCCTCGCGGGCGATCCCCTGCATCGAGAAGGCGACCTTGCGGTTCCCCTCCTCGTCCGGCTCCGTCTCGCTGCGAAACTCGATTTCCACCCCGTGCGGCCGGAGGAGCGCGGCGGCGTCGGCCAGCACGTCCTCGGCTGCGTAGCGCCAGTCGGATCCGAGGTAGCGCCGCGCGTCCATGGTGAGGAACGTGTCGTACGGGCGCCTGCCTGGGCGAACGACTATGCGGTCGCCGAATGTCCGCCGCGCCTCCCACAGCACTTCGGCCACCGTTCTATCCTCGAACAGGCCGCATGCCTTCAGACCGGAGACTGCCTTCTCCACCTCGGGCGACACCGGCGGATAGCGGTCGTCGAGGGCCAGGCCCTCCAGGACGGGAATCTCCTCGCGGAGGTACGAGAACGTGCTCTCCCGCATCCCCGAACCACCGTGGGGGATCCCCTGGCGGCGGAGGGCCTCCCGCCAATGGACCAGCGCCTCCTGGCGCGTCGTGGCGTCACCCGCGCTGCGTCCAGCGAGCATGCTCCCGAGGCAGGCGTAGCACAGCGGTTCGTCGGGATGCCGCTCAATGCCCCTCCTCAACGCCCCCTCCGCCGCGGCGAGATCCCCCAGGGACTCGTGGGCCCTCGACACCATCGCCCACCAGTTGTGCGGCTCCTTCCAGCCCGAGTCGACCTCATGCGTCACGGCGTCGATGAACTCCCGCCACCGCTTTGCGTGGTAGTGCGCCTCGACCTCCTGCCAGCGGTACATCGCAGCCTTGCGCTCCTGACGTGCCTGCCCCATGCTACCGTCTGATCGCGCCCCGTTCACGAAAGCGATGCGCGGGGCCGCTCGGCGGGTCGGTCGGCGCCATCGACAGGCTTGCGGCGGCCCACGCGTGGGGTTCACGCTCTCGTTGGCCCGTTCCAGGTCGAGTCGGATCGCCTGCCGCGCGCAACGCCGCGAGAACGGGTGGCACGGTCGCGCCCGAAATGGGCGGCGAGTGCGCGGGCGAAGATCCTGATACCGGCGGTATGACGATTGCAGATCACTGGGCCTACGGGCGCCGGCCGCATGGTTCGCAACGGGAATCGACGCCGCGCGGCCCATGCGCAGCGGGACGGACGCTCGTGGCGGCTGAACGACGGCGGAGGAACGGTGCTTCCCAAATGGGCGGACGGCGAAGAGGGCGACGGGTTGACGAAAGAGGAGCGTCTGGTATCATTCCAGTGGCGAGATTCAGTTTGCCGAAAAGAGGTCACGAGCCCTGAGTCTTGGGAGATAGCGTCGTGCCAGCGACCAAAGTGCAGCAGAAGCGCCCGAAGAGCCGGGGCCGCAAGAAGGTGGTGTCCCTGCTGGACAAGCTGCCGGCCGGGCTGCGCTCGAAGGTGCGCAATGCGTTCTCGCATTTCGCGAAGGAGATGATCCGCCCGCCGAAGCACCGTCGGTAGGCGTTCCGGTCTGGGGCCCAACTCGATGCCAGCGGCAGCGAAGGTGGAACAGTACAGGGCCGAGTACCTTCGCCTTCTCCGGCTCTGGCGCACCCGATTCACCACCGGCGTGTTCAGGAGTCTTCGGCAGGAGCCGGTTCCAGAGCGCATCGCACGGAGCCTCGCCGAGGGGGCGACAAGCCTGACGATCGGCGGCGTCGGGGAACTCCACTCCTCCGAACTGTACCGAACGAGGACAGCGGCGCGGCCGTACCTGGTCTTCGTCCCCGAGTCCGTCCGCCAATCGGTGAGGAGGACGAAGCGGGGGAACAGGTGCTTCCTGGGATGCCGGTTCAAGGAGCCGCACAAGTCGCTCCTGGAGTCGAACCTCAAGAAGCTGTTCGAGTGCTACGGCCTGCAGCTCTC
>ORJL010087346.1_pt1 | contig 24265 bp, 28 predicted proteins | sample 1779941 | NCBI WGS metagenome assembly ORJL01 (sample SAMEA104232317, study PRJEB22302) | groundwater metagenome | biome: forest; feature: aquifer; material: groundwater | place: USA | collected 2011-08-07 | depth 5.8 m
GCTGGGCGCAGGATAAAAAAGTATTTGGATGGAGAGTTTCACAAAGAAGATTAGACAGAATTGATACTGCCTTGTTTTGTAGAGTGATATGGCACGACTTATTTTATCTTAGTTAGGGCTTAATTCTGTCCCATTCATGTGTTATTTTAAAAAAAGGCATTTTCTGCCTATTTCTGAAACATCATGGATTACGTCTCCGCAATTCCTTTACTTTAGTTCGTGGGTAAGAAAACGTAATTCTTGACGTAATTATCTTCTGCTCGCGGTGGCTTTTGCTTCTGATTTATCGGATGCTCCACTCATGAGCGTAGTGCAAGATAGCAAAGGAATGAGCAACTTCTTTATGGCTTATTAACCAATCTTCTCAACGCAAACCATGATACAGGGAATTCTGTACGAAAGATGATACAATTAAAAGAATTCCCTGTCTGGAGAATTCTGATTCTGCATGATGAAATCATCAGAATTCTCCATAACTTCAGTCATGTTATCTCCAGAATCTTTTTACTTTAATGCGCTGGCGTATGTCTAAGTCTAAACCCAAATTATAAAACAGAACTTGATTGATTTCTAATGGTTCGTTATTATTTGCACGATCTAGAACTAGATTTTCCCAGAGAGAGGTCATTACTTTCCCGCTAGGCAGAGTGTATGCCTCGTTGAACCAAGAGATATAAGCTTTTTCCGATTCTCGTGTCAGTTGAAATGCAGGTACAAACGTAGATAATTCTTTCCGATTATACTCCTGCTTCCATCTAGTATCCTTAGGGCGAAGAGTATCTTCAAACATCTTTTTTATTTCTTCAGATTTTTCTCTTTGTTTCTGCACCATCAAATCATGATTGGCTTCAGTATTCTGCAAATATCTCTCGTCTTTCTCTGCTTTTCCAATTATATTCCAGCCTTTTTTCTGTGCAAGAAACAATGCTTCGCTAAGCATGAGAGGACCAACAGGAACATCAATAAATTGTCTGTTAAGAAATCTTGTCCATAACTCACTCTCTGGACAGATTTCAGCGAACTCTCTCAATTTTACGGCATTATCCCATGTTTCTTGCTGAATGGTATCACGCACATAATGAACCATATCTACCAATGCCTCTTCCTGTTCTCGACGATAATAAGTTTCCATGTATATTTTTTCTATTCTAAGTATTTAAATGTTTTCATTGTTACTACCCTTCAGATACAACAACCAAAAGATTTAAATACTCTTGATTTCTAAAGAAAGTATGTCAGATAAACAAAAGCCGAATCATTATAAAACATTCCTTAGAGGAATGAAAGAAGGAGAAGATGTAACAACTCTTGCTCAAGAAGCAAAAGGAGGCATTGCTCCTCAAAAAGCTTCCAAGAAGATCAGAGAATATGCTTTAGAACATTTACGTTCAAACCCCCTTACTAAAGACTTAGTCCCTGCTAATTTTGAACAACTATCAGATGAAGAGCAAGCAGAAATTATTCAGACTGGCGCTCAGATAGGTACAAAGATTGCACATGAGCAGGCTATGCAGGCAATGGACGGAAATCTTGAAGATATTGTTGATAACAACATAGATGACAAGACTCTCGGAATACTTCTCGTTACGCGTGAAGTTGGCAGCAGAGTAAATGAAAAAGATAAGGAAGTTGTGGCAAAATATAATGAGTATATGAGATACAAAGAGTTCTCAGAACATTATAGCAAGACTGGAGAACCAAGAAATCAGTACGAGAATAATATAATTGTAAGAGCTGCAGTCAGAGGCTATGCCGAAGCTGAAAAAGAGCGCCTTTCGGGTTTCAGTGAAGATGTTCAAAATCTCGCAAAAGCGTTCGCGGCAAGGTCATTTGCGCGCAACCATCGAAAAGATACGACTGCAAAGTATGCGAAGCCAGGTCTAGAAGTTCAGGTAAAAGACAAGAAGAAAGAATATACTGAGATTACAAAAACAAAAGGACGCGAAGTCACTGATGTTGCTAGAGATGCAATCAAGAGTATCAAGAAGCCTGAGAAAGACGGAGGTCTATCAATCCTTGAACGCGAAAAGTTTTACGGAACAGTTTATGCTGCCCAGAGCGGAAAAGTCAAGTATAAAGGTCCAACCTTCGCAGATTATGCACAAGCAGGCGCATCAGGACAAGGCGACGAAAAATAGTTAAGATAAATCAATTTTTATGTCTTAGAACTTCACTCTTAGAAAAAAGAGCTTACGATTGAGATGTTATACTCTCGTCAGAACTCTATTCTTCTGGTTAAGATGTCTATGTTTCTTCCAGTGGAGAATGTCCAACAGGGGTCTGTTTTTCCTTTGCCTTCTCAATCGCAACATCAATCAAACGTGTCATCTCTATAATAAAGTTCTCGGCAGTTTCATACCATGTATCTAAATCTGCTCCGCGAATGTCACGAATCTCACCGTATGTTATTCGCTTGTGAAGAGTATAAATATCACGAACAGCATAAGCGTATGCTTCTTTGCAGAGACCTGTATCTACGAATATTTCCTTTAGGAAAAGAGGAATATGCTCTGGACTTGGTGGCAGTTTCCCCGCAGTCACTAGCGCTGCCTGCGCAGCATCAATCATTGCCCAGTAAATTCCCTCTATTGCTCCAGCTTTTGCCGCCTTGCTTCGCATGAGATGCATTGGCGCGCGCTGCAACGCCATATAAACTGATTCAACAGTAGATTTAATCTTGCCTTCCTGCAACAGAATTTTAAGTGGATTGAAGAACCCGCCTGAATCAATCAGGACACGACCATAACGCACAATATTAATCACTACAGGGTCTCCTTCAATCAAGTCCTGCCACCACGTAGTAAGTTTGATTGAGTTAATATGGAGCTCACGCATATATCTGCTGGATTGCACAAGTCGTGATAGTTCTTCCCGATACCATGCAACAAGTTCAAGGTCCCATGAGAGCGCCGCGTCGTCGATAATAAATATAATGTCGACGTCAGATTTCTCTGTCGCAGTATTTTTCGCTTGTGAGCCGAAGAGAATTGATGCTTTAATCAGGCGGTCAAATTTCTGATGCACCTTCGTCGCAAAGTCAAGTGCAATCTCATAATCATTCATCAGCTTCGGCACGCGCTTATTTTCTTTAGATTCATTTAACTCTGCAACTTTCTTAGGCATATGAGACCCATGTTTCTTTCCCACGCTCTTTTTTTCCATAGTATTCTAATATAGCTAAGGACATTAAAACTTGACCGTTTTATCGTTAGCTATCAAAGGAAAGACGTGCAATATTGGTTAATTACTTACGTCTTTCACTATATATATCTTGCAAACATCTATTTAAACATTGGGATTTCATGGCTAAATCCTTTCGTATTACTCCATAGGTGTGCCAGATAGTCTGTTTCTGCCCGACATTTGACCGCCAAGTTCAACAGGAAGTGTAGTGAAACCGGAGCCATAAATCTGGTGATGATGGTCGGGATTCATGCCAAATCCAGAGAAATAACTCCCCATTGTGCCACGAACCTGATTCCAATAAGGCGACATTTTCATAGCATAAACAGGAGAGCCAAAAGCCTGCAAGGTATCAGGGAAGGGATTGCGTTTAAAATGATTCCACCAGTCACCTGTTTCAATAATCTTCTTAGCCTGCTTATTATATTTTGCAATCAGCTCAAGATGTTCTTTTGTAGGTACATTTCCCATCCCCATTGGGAGTTCTGTGTGGTTAATGCCAAAATTATCTGAAAGGTGAACATGCTTAACGTACGGCGCAACTTTTTCAGTCTCCTTAACGACGTCTTTTTCATCATATCCAAATTGACGAATCATATTGATATGCCCAACGTCCCATGTTACGCCGATAAGCTTTTTTGCCTGACGTTCTGCTTCTTCTTTGGAAATCTGCATTTCAGGGTCATTCATAATTTTCTGAACAAACTCTCTTTGTGTTGCTTCAACAAGTTTCTTTACATCTTCTCCCCTGCTTAATCCTCCAGCGCCATGCTGGCTTGTACCTGCAGGAGGGTTCTCAATGCTGATAATCGGAGCGTGCTCGCCAAATTTTTTGTAGGAATCGAAAGCCACATTTGAGAAAGTCTCTGCCGATTTTTTGATTACAGCTTCTTGCGCAGATGAATATACTTCTGGCTTCAAATCTAGTGTGCTAAGCATCTGCAGACCCTGAGAGACTTCATCAGCAAGCTTGAGTACATTTTCAGAACCTTTCAAGTTCTTATCATTGACTAAGGGTGCAAGATGGTTGCGATATTCATTAAGTCTCTTCCAATCTTCGCTTTCTTTGTCAACATTTACCCATGCTTGGCTAAATAGAGATTGCAATTGACTATATGCCTGACGTACATTTAAGTCTCCGTTGTTAAGTTGGCTTAATAAGAGCTGTGCTTCTTGTCGTGCGGGTTCGCTCATTGATTGCAAAATTTTATTTCCTTCTGGTGTCCCTGATTTCTTGTATAAATCCAATACCATCTCAGGAGTCACATCTGCTCCGGCAAGCTCCTTGCTGTCTGCAAGTTCGCGTCGCACTGTCTCAAATTCTGTCCTGCCTCTAGTAGCATACGAACTAGCTTGATTGAGCTGGTCTTCCCAGTGTCTTTCATTAATTTCTTTCAACAATGATTTCGGGTCAGGGTCTTCTTTTTTCTCAAGGAAATTTGGCTTTACAGGCACGCGCACAAGACCTTCTTCATGATTGCTATAAGCAAACATTGCCTGCACTCCTTCTTTACCTTTCACATAAGTTTCAAGCTCTGGCATGCCTGCAGAAGCAGAGTGGAATGTTATTATTGTATTTCCAGTAGGATTAATGCGCTGCGCACTTTCAACTGCTCTAAACATCTCTCTCTCTGCCTTTTTCTGTGCAATAGCATCAAACTTCCCTCTGTCAATCCCGCTCGCTTCTACAAGAGGACCGTGGAATGTAAGTTCAACACCTGTCAGCTCTTTGAGACGGCGGATTTCGTCGAGATGTTGTTTGGGAATTGCTTCAACTATCTGCGGATAAATTGCAACTATCTCAATTGCTTTGATACCTGAATTGATTTTGTCTCCAACCTCCTTAATCATATTCGCGTTTTGCGGATTAGTTGTCAAGCCAAAGCTGGAAGCAGGTTCACGATATCCTATTGTTTGCAGTTCATAATCTGATGTAAATCCACCTGCAGTCGTGAGGCTATGCGCCCCTTCGTAGATTGAGTGATCTCCTCCCATCTATCATTCAAGCGAGCGTTTTATTTAAATCTTGGGATTTTCTATTCTGAGGGAATTACCGTAAAACAACAGTCACTCCCAAGGTTGCCTTCTTCTCTTATGTGAAGCATTCATTTCTTCATTTGGAGTACTATATTGTCTTGACTCATAATGGGTGCGATTGTCTGGAGCAGGCGGGCGTCCATCCTGCAATCTGGAATTTTCTTTTTCTTCCCAATTTGGCTGCAACCTAGAGAGAGGAGTAGTACGGTCACGTTCAGATTCTATACCAACACGATATTGAGTCTTCTGTGAACTATTCTTCTGCGCAGACTTATAATTCGCACTAGTGCCTGGGCTATAATTCTGCGGTTTAGGTGCTTCATATACACGAGTCTCATATGTGCGTTCTTCTTTAGGAACGTCTGATTCAGTTTTTTTAGCAGCATCTCGAACCAATGGCTCAAGTGATTTTTGCGCAGATGTTTCTTCTTCTTGTTCAGGCTCCTCTGAATCAGAGGATTTTATTAATGACGTGATGTCGCTCGCCTTGGTTACAGGCATTAATTCAAGAATTGGAGTTACATTTAATGATTGTTTATTATTTTGTTCTAGAATTTCATCTTTATCTTTTTTTGCAGGAGCCACAGTGCTAATAATAATCTTTGTCTTAGAAACTACCTCCTTCACTTTTTTTACTGCTGATTTTGCAGCATGAATGCGCACTTTATGCATGGAATATTAGCGACGAGGAAGTATATAAATTGATTAGTCATAACCTGGAAGGCTTGCCATCAGATGTGCTTTCTTGTAAAGATCATAAATTCCATAACATGTCTTTCTCGCAGAAATGATTGCCTGTGAGCGGAGGATTTTTTCATATTGATTGTCAGAGGTGAGGACAGTTTTGCCATCATCTTTCTTCTCTTCTTTCTTTGCTCCCTTAAACAATGAAAAAAGTGCGCCGAATGGGTTTGCGTCTTCTTCACTTTTCTTCTCATCTTTTTCTTTTTCAGGTTTTTTGTCTTCAAGCAGTTCATCTAAGTCAACCTGAATATTTTTTAGGCTTTCATCTGTCGAGCCTTCAATGAACTTAATCATGTCACTCATGTCATCTTTGCTCAATTCTTCTTTGAATACTTTAATCTCATCAGTTGTAAGGGCATAGCTTGAAAATGTTACTTCAACGCGTCCTCTGAAACCATAGCCTTGCTGTGCGCGTTCTGGCGATGTACGATATTTAAACTCAACAATTATTAGAGGGGCATATTTTTTCTTAGTTATGCTCTTGAATAGTTTTGGAAGGTTGCCGTTGGCAATGTCGCCAGAAGGGTCATACTCGCCTTCTCCCAACAGTACAAGCTCAAAAAGAGTAGTATTAAATGCATTGACTAGAGAAGCGTCAGGATTCATGCGTTGTTCAAGCGCGCGGGCTGCGTTAAGATAGGGTTTCACCCATCTAGAATACATCTTGATTGTATTAACTTGACTTTTTAGGTAGATTTTTTCAATTTCAAAACGCTTCCGCAACTCCTGTTCTGACTCAATAATCCAACGGAAGAATTCTCCAACACGTTGTTGTAGGATGCGGCGTACGCGTTCATTGAGGTCGATGCCTCCTTTCTCTGGAGGAAGAGTTACATCGTCAATGGTTTTTGCCGCCATAAATGCGTCAATAATAGTGGCATAATCAAAATTTTGGATTAATCCTTTGAGCGCAGTCGTACCTTTCTTTATATCAACAGTATCCATCCAAATTTGTTTAAGAGTGAGGAGTGCTGCATTTTTCGTTGTTGCATTGTCATCTCGGTATTCATCATACACTTTCAGGCGAATTTTAAATTCTTTTAAGTCATAAATGATATTAAGAATTGATTTAACGACTTGATTAATAGCGCCAAAAATCTTCATTGCTTCTTCCTGCATACGTGTTGCACGTTGCCCCATCTCTGCGAAGTGTGTCGAGCCAGGAGCAGCGACAAAATTATCCACAAGTTTCTCTACATTTCTGTGCCTTTGTTGTATCATGTCAAGAATCCAGAAGTATATGGGCTCCAGACCTTCGCCAAAAGAATCGTAAATGAGTGTGTGTTTTTCACAGGGCGCTTTCAATCCAGCAGCGTCTGATGCATTTTTTTGTGCAATGTCTACTAAATCCATGAACACGATGTCTTTCGGTTTGGCTTTCTTCGCTGCTTCAAGATACCCTTTCTCTTTTGCAATATCTTTTGCTTCACTCTTTACAGAAGGATCACAATAAACATCAGGAGCTATTGCTGCAATAAGACTATGAATATTTACACCCATGTTTTTTACCTCAAACATATAGGGAGAAGAGTTTATTTAAATGTTAGTTCGACCACGTGTCAAGAACCGTTTCAACAACAGGTTTAAATAAAACACTTTCTTAAAGAAAACATGGGATTTTTAAGAAGAGAGACAGGTGTAGACATTCTGGATTTGACTCTTTTGCAAAAAAAAGGGCTGCTAAAAATACCAGAATCTCTTTTTGCAGATGTTGTTGATTTGACTATGCTTCCACAGGCGCCGCCTTCTTTGCCACAGCCAACACCTCCAGGACCGATGTCCCCTACCCCTGTCGCAGACAACCCTTTTGGTATGTTGGATAATCTTACAAACTCATCACTGAACAGCTCTGTACAGACTAATGCAGAAAGTGCAGTTGATTCTACCACGTTCAACGCTTTACGACTAAAACTTGACGACGTAGAGTATAAGCTAGAGCGCTTAGTTGAGAAATTTTCTTTGCTCGATGAACGTTTGGCTATGGACAATTAGGTTGATTGTGCTTCCTGTTTTCCTAATTGTCCATTAGAGAATTAGCCACAAGAGGTAACACAATTAGGCTAATTCTCTATAAAGCAGGACAGGCGTAACACGATACGCTTAAATAATCCTTTTTCTTGTTGGGCACATGAAAGACCTGTTATCAGAAATCAAGGCACATGCGCTCAAAAACGCGATTGAATTTGGAAAAGCAGATGCCTCCCGTATTCTGCCTAAACTCTTTCAGCACGGTCTAGAAAAGAAGGATATCGGGAAGATTATGCCTGAAGTACAGCGCATTATAAAAGAATTGAACGCACTTTCTAAAGCAGAGCAGGAGAAAATGTTTGCACAGTTGAAAGACATTATCCCAGAGCATGTGGAAAAAGAAAGAGTTCTGCCAGAGCTTCCAGAAGCAACTAACTCTATGGTCTTCCGCCTTGCACCTTATCCTTCAGGAGCATTACACATAGGGAACGCAAAGACATATCTTCTCAACGCGCTCTATGCCGAAAAATACAAAGCAAAGCTCCTGCTTGTTATGGATGACACTATAGGGAGCGAGGAAAAACAGATTGCGCCTGAAGCTTATGGTCTGATTGAAGAAGGATTCCAGTGGCTCGGTGTGAATTATCAAAAACCAGTCATCTACAAGTCAGACCGTTTAGAGTTGTATTATGAATATGCAGAGAAGCTGATTAAAAAAGATGCAGCATATGTCTGCAAGTGTCCTGCCGAGATATTGCGAAAAAACAGGGGGCAAGGCAAAGATTGCACTTGTCGTGCTAGTTCAATCAAAGACAATCAAAAAGAATGGAAGAATATATTCACTGCTGAACAAGGCAAGGCAGTTCTCCGCATCAAGACCAGCATGCAGCATCCAAATCCTGCTTTTCGCGACAGAGTACTCTTCAAGATTTCAGACAGGAAGCATCCTCGTATAGGAACAAAGTACCGCGTCTGGCCAACTTTGGAGATGAGCTGGGCAATTGATGACCATGAGCTTGGAATTACTCACATCCTCCGAGGCAATGACTTAATGATTGAGACAGATATGGAAAAGTTTATCTGGGATATTCTCGGATGGAAGCATCCAGTAACGATACATGCAGGACTGGCAAAGATTGAAGGCATTGAAGGCGCAAAACTCTCAAAATCAAAGGCGCAGAAAGAAGTGAAATCTGGAGAATTCACAGGATGGGACGACCCTCGTACGTGGAGCATGCAAAGTCTAAAACGCCGAGGCATAAAACCAGAAGTAGTAAGGCAGTTCGTGCATGATATAGGATTGAACAAGCAGGATATAACAATTCCAATTGATACTCTCTACGCATTGAATCGTCAAAAAATTGATGCAGATACAGAACGCTATGTATTCATTGATAACCCTGTAAAAATAAATGTAAAGAAATCGCCTGCAACTATCGAAGTAGAAGTCCCACTCCATCCGGACAAACCTAATATAACCCATACTGTTCGTGTCACGCCAGGAGTTATTTTCATTTCAAAGAAAGATGTGCAGGACTTCAAAGGCAAAGAAGTCCGTTTATTGCATCTATATAATATGCAGCTTTCACAAAAAGGAACAAACGCAGAGTTCACGTCAGTTGAGAACAAGCAGATTCCAAAACTTACTTGGACATCTTTCGGTATTGACGCGCGTGTCCTAATGCCAGACGGAGTCTGGGTCTCTGGGCTTGCGGATGAGACAATCATCTCGCTTAAAGAAGGAGATGTAATCCAGTTTGAACGCTTCGGCTTCGTGCGATTTGACAAAACAATAAAGGGATGTTATGAGTTTTGGTTTGCGCATAGATAATATTAGTTCTTCATGAATTGCCGTAGAACTTCATTAACTTCCTTTCGTACTTGTTCATAGGGGGGAACTACCACAACAAGATTTTTCAAATCTCTTTCGTATTCCTCTTTAGAAGGAAATATTTCTTCTGTTAGAACACTTTTTTCTTCATTCAACTTATTTGTAATGAGGGCATTATCAACTTCTACTCTTTTATTTGAAAGCATCCAAATATCATAAAGATCTCGGGGTTGTTTTCTATTTGCCAGTGTGCGGATTTTTTCCGCAAATATTTCTTTTTCATCTACTGCTTTAAGTGTAAAAAGAGGTACGTCTGAAAAGATTTTTGCTACGACCTTTACAACTATATATTTTGCTTTCTGGTGATTAAAATCAATTTTTAAGGTGTTTGTTGAGGAAATCTGTCCTGTGAAGAGTGGACCTTCAAAGCGTATTTCAAATCGTACATTATCAAGAAACTTTTTTTCCGCATATACTTTATAACGAATATTTAACAAATCAAAATCGCGAAGACATCTTTCTACAATTAGCCTTATTTTTTCTGGCTTCAGTGATGTGCTAAAATCAATGTCTTCCGAAGCACGCTCTAAATCATAACAAATCCGAAGACATGTTCCTCCTTTGAACGCTAAATCTTCTTCATGTTTAAAAAGTGCATTCAAAAAAATATACTGGAGATATTCTTTCTCCACATAGTAAAGACTTGTTTTCTTCTTCTCTTTCAATTCAGATAATTCTTCGCGTGTTATCATTTTAATTGTTAATATCTAACAACCATCTTTTATTAAACTTGTTTTTTTGAGGCAAAGAGGGGTCAAGACGCTCATAACCTCTTCCGATGTACTTGAGCAGTTTCTTTGCCCTAATATCTCTTTCCTGCTCTAACAAAAAACCTAAACGCCTGATGACTGCCTTGCTCTGCACTCTATGCGCATACACAATGAGCTTATCTATATTAAGTTCCTTATGTGCTTTCTTAAAACACTCTTTTATCTCGCGAATTCCGCCAGCATATTTAGGGAAAAGCAATGCATCAATGAAAGATTTCTCCTTTTCTGCAATCACAATATCTCCCAAGGAGATATATCCAAAAAACCTCTTTGCTGATAGCGTGACGTAGACAAAAGAGCTTATCTTTTTTGCATACTTTGATGTAGCAAGGAAAATTCTATGCGGTGTTTGGTCGCTCCACCCGTAATAATTCAATGCTGACCAAAACGAGATGTAAGAAGGACAATGAAAAGATGTCCCCACTACAAAATCGTGAGCATCATTAAATGCATATGTTCCATTCTTAACAACTGTGATTGCGTTCTTCTTTTTGAGAGCTTTCATCACATTATATGCCTGCATAGTGCTCATGCTTAAGATACTACACATATCTTTTATCTTAAAAACCACGAACTTATTTTTTCTTAATTCATTATAGATGCGATACTCTAATTTGCTTAATTGCATTTTTCTTATATTTTAGTAGTTTAATTACTAATATCATAGATATTTACTATTTAAATGTTTCTGAGCCATACGCTCAGACAATTTCTCATCGACAATAAAGAAATGTTTATAAAGCCCAGATACATAAGGACAATATAGTTAGATTGGTGAAAGGAGGTATAGATATGATACAAAACAAAAAAGGCTTGAGCGATATTGTTACGACTGCGCTCATCATTCTGTTAGTTGCAGTGGCTGTTGCTGCTATTTGGGCATTCGTTTCTCCTGCATTGAGAGGTACAGGGATACAATTCACCAAGACACAGGTATGCGTTTCTAATCTGATTGAGCCGATTACTTGTAAAACCATGGTGGCTGGAGCAGATTCGGTTGTGAGTGTTTCACCCTCTTTTAAGACTGGAGATATGGTCTTTCCAATATCTGTTCAGATACGTAGAACATTAACTGATGGTGTTGCAGTACCGACAGATTTTGTGACAGTTGTAGGAACAAGTCCAGATACTATAAAGAATATTACAACTGATTTAGGAACTGGACCAACTGGTGCTCCATCTGAAACTGGAGGTCCAAAAATTCCGAAAACACAAGGAGAGCTAGTTGAGATTATAACTAACAGAACATCTATGAGTACCGCTACGACCCCTGTCGCTCAGCCAGGAGTCTTTGCAAAGGCGGGTTCTTCACCACAAGTGCAAGTAACAACAACATACAGATTACCTGATAACACAATCGTAAAGTGTCCTTCGTTGCCGATTACTTGTAATGCAGGATAATCAAATTTTTCTTTTTAACTTTTATTTTTTTCTTCTCTTGTATTGACGGGAAATGTTTATAAAGCCCAGATACATAGGGACAACATAGTTAGATTGGTGAAAGGAGGTATAGATATGATACAAAACAAAAAAGGCTTGAGCGATATTGTTACGACTGCGCTTATCATCTTGCTTGTTGCAGTGGCTGTTGCTGCTATTTGGGCATTCGTTTCTCCTGCATTGAGAGGTACAGGGATACAATTCACCAAGACACAGGTATGCGTTTCTAATCTGATTGAGCCAATTACTTGTAAGACTACAGCTCCTGCAGGGACCGATGGTGCAGGTAATTTTCCCATTTCTGTACAAATTCGTAGAACTCTGACAGACGGTGTTGCGGTTCCGACTGAGTTTGAAACAGTCGCAGGAACAACTGGTTTCATCCCTGCCCCTGAAAGAGTAAAGACTACCGATATTACTACACCAGCCATACCTAAGAATCAAGGAGAATTAGTTACTATTGTTCCGGGAGCGTCTTTAACTGGAATTTCTGTGGGCAAGTCGCCTCAAGTACAAGTAACAACAACTTACAGATTGCCAGATAACACAATCGTAAAGTGTCCTTCACTTCCGATTACGTGTAATCTCTGATAATAATTTATTCTTATTTTATTTTTCTTTATCGGCAGGATTATAAATCCTGCCTGTTTCTTACCAAAGAGGTGAGGCATTTATGAATAACTACGGATTCGAACGTAACCCTGTGTTACTCTGGACATCATGCTTGCTCATGGTCGCAGTTGTCTCATTCTTGATTCTACCTAAGATTGTACAGTCAGGGATCTCAATCAGCGGAGTAGAAACATGTGCTACTCATACTGTCCAGCCAGTGTCATGTTCGACAATTAACGGAGATGACAAAGAGCCTTGGAAAGTGAACGTGCAGATGACGGAACCAGTTGACCCAAACTTAGAAGGGCAGTTAATTGCATTGCGCGCGAGCGCGGGGAACGCGTACGCTGACTTAAAATATAATCAGTCAGGTTTCCCAGTAACGCGCGGAAAGATTATTCAGGTGCAGATTCTAGGAAATACGAAAGGCTCTGTTCCATTAAATACACAAGTTGTGGTTGATTCAGTTTATGCCCTGCCTTCTGGGGATACAACTCTTTGCCACTCTCTGCCTTTGACTTGTTTGTAAAGTAAACTTATCTGCACACGAATAAATTTCAGACTCAGCAAAAAAGTTTATATAGTCCAAAAGACTGCATTAAATGATAAATATGGTGCACTTCACGAGCATCAGAAAAACAGCACATTACATACTGCACCATGAAAGAAGTTTTCCATGGAGCAAAGTATAGTGAATTCTGTTAATCAGTATAATATTTGTACAGAATTCCCGTGATGGATAATTCTGAAAAAGAAGACAAATCAACAGAATTATCCATAATTGAAGTTATCATGACCACAAAGAACATGCGAAAGAAAGGAAACAAACTTGAAATAGAAACACCGGAGCACTATCTTCTCTGTAAGATGGAGGGCGATGTGCTCTGGGTAATCAACGCAAAGCAAAAATGATGAAATGTCCAAATTGCACCGCAAAACTGAATAGAGTAAAGGTCATAGTCGAAGACGTAGCGACAAAAGCTATTAGTTACCAATGCCCTAATTGCGATTACTTCACTTTCGAGCCAAAATCAGCAGTAAATGTGGTGCGAGAAATTAAAGAAAGAGAATCGCCGTTAAAAATGAAGCAGTCCATAATTAAGCTTTCAAAAGACCGTCTAGGCATTTATTTTAATAAGGATATTATCCGTTCCCTCAATCTTTCTTCAGGTACATCGGTATTCATCTCTGTTCCTGACAAAAGACGCATTGTGTTGCGTTTAGAAGAGTAATATCCAGATTTATAAATAAGGTTCTTGAGAAGATTATATCTCTTTACTTCTTCTTCGACTCTTCTTTCCCAGAACCCTTTACCTGTTTCTTCTCAAGCTGTTGTTTAATCTCAGACTTCTCATTTTCAATCTCTGCCTCAATCTTATCAAGTTTCTTGAGTTCATCTTCAAGCGATTCAGGCGTTGCATTTTCAACTGATTTCTGCTGCATTTTTGCAAGCTGCGCCCCAGGAATCTTCTTAATATAGTCAAAGAGCGAGGATTTCTCCATCTTCAGTATAGTCTGCGTCTCATCTTCAATCGAGGCGCGGAGAATACTCATGCCAGAAAGTACACAGTTAATGCTCCAGATTTTCTTTCCTTGGATGCTTTGTATGACTGCAATAATTTTCTTGACCTCTTCAGTGATGCTCCTATTCTTCATCTCATCCTGAAGTATTCCCTTCAAAGCATCTAAATCCGTTCGTGTCTTCAAGTCAAGCATTTCAGGCGTTTGATTATTGAGCATGCCAAGCATCTGCATTGTAACTCCATGATCCAGCGTGAAAGCAGCAACCTTCTTTTCAGACGGAACATAATAATCAATCTGGTGAAGATTCTGTCCTGCCTCAAAATCAAGGACGAAGAATCCAGCAACAATGAATGCATCTTTATGCTCCTTAGCAAATGAGCTGTACTGAGAAGAGTTGTTCAACTTTTCGACATAAGGACCTATTTTCATAAGGCAATAAAAGAAGAAGAGTTTATAAGGTTTTAGGATGCGTACGTAGGATTTAAGCTTTAGATTTGCGAGAATATCCCATACCATAGGATACAATTGTACGATAGTTAATATTCGGATATTTAGCGCGGATATCTTCATATAAAAGACCTTTATCGCGAAGCTGACTATATCTTTCGTAGGTTAGTTCTGATTTACCTTTTGGAGAGCGCCCTGCATTTTTAGGCTTTGAAGCATGATACTTCTTCTTAGCAGGAGTATGAATCTCGTCTTCTTCTACTGCACTATTAGCAAGCAAAGCATTAAGGCTAGTATCAAAAGAACCTTCCTCTAAACTCTGTGCAATAGAATCAATGTATCCCTCAACACGTTCAATTTGAGCTAATGTTCCTCTGTATACTTCGTCAAGAATATCAGCTACTTTTGTCTTATAATTTCTCTTATGGTCCTCTAAAATATCTGCGAGTGATGACTTCGACATGCAAACTTAGAACAATCCCTTATTATAATGATTATTATCACAGAAAGTATATATTCAAAGGAATGTTTATGTCATTACTCTATCTTGAGGAAATTACTTCTTATATGGATAGGAACTTAGGAAGCTAATCTTGTCGAAAATAAGAAAAGGAAATGAGGATAATGCAAAAGAGAATATTAAGACCGTGGACCTCATTAATACATCTCCAACGTTCAAATCACCAAAGTTTAAAGTGAAGAAAAAGAATTTAGTCAGGAAAGTAGCTACTAAAAATAAAAGACCAAGAGAAGCCGTAGCTCTGAAAACAAGCTGATATTGTGCAGCAAGCTTTCCATAGAATGAAAGAACGAAATAAGCTGCTGAGAATGGAATGACAACAGTCTCTTTCGAAACGAGTATCAATGCCATAACGGTCATGATAATAAACCCTTCACTCAACAATAAGAAACAGGCATCTATTCCTTTCGTAAGGGAATCCTTCCTGTATTTTATTTTTAAGATTAATAGAGGGAAGAGAGTTAAACTAACAATCACAATAATAATACCCATGACTACTCCTGCCTGATTTATCTCACCTTCGACGCGCATTACATTTCTTACAAAATAATACAAAGTATAAGTTACAAACATGATAACAATGCCTGTAATACTAAATTTCTTAACTTGATTTTTTTCTGAGTATAGTTCCATCTGTCTTAATTACTTCCTCATCTCAATCTTTTCTTTCAGTTCATTGACAAAGTCATTGAGTTTAACGCCAAACTTCGGCTTTCCGCCACGTTCTCTGACAGCAAGAGTCTTCGCCTGCTCTTCCTTGTCCCCTATGACAATTGTATAGGGGATTTTCATAAGCTCTGAGTCGCGGATTTTGTCATTGACAGTAGTAGAACGGAAGTCTGCATCTATCCTAATCTCTGGAACTTTTTCTTTGATTTGTTCGAGTACACTCGTCGCCTCTTTTGTGTTCCGGTCAGTGAAATCAATTATTCTAATCTGTACAGGAGAAAGCCAGAGTGGAAGGGCACCGTTGGTGTGCTCAAGCAGAATTCCAATGAAACGTTCTAGAGAGCCATAAATCACACGATGTAACATTATAGGTCTGTGATTCTTATTATCTTTTCCAGTGTATTCTAATTCAAATCTCTCAGGCATAGAAAAATCAAGTTGTATTGTAGATAACTGCCAAGTTCTCCCCAATGAATCCTTTATATGAAAGTCAATTTTTGGACCATAGAATGCACCATCTCCTTTATTGACTGTGTATTTTATCTTCAACTCTTTTAAAGTATCTTCTAAAAGTTTTTCTGCGACATCCCACATTTCATCTGAGCCTATTCTCTTTTCAGGTCTTGTTGATAACTCCACATGGTCAAATTCTATCTTAAATTTATCATAGAACTTCTGAATAAGTCCAGCAACCCCTATTATTTCCTTCCCTGTTTGTTCGTTATCTGCACAGAAGATGTGCGCATCATCTTGAGTAAATTGTATCACTCTAAATAAACCGTTTAAAACTCCTGAGAGTTCTGTTCTGTGCACGACTCCCATTTCTCCCACTCTTAAAGGTAAATCTCTATATGATTTTGTTCCTGATTTAAATACTAGCATTCCTCCAGGGCAGTTCATAGGTTTTACCAAAAATTGTCGCTCTTCATATTGAGTAACAAAGTTATTCTCTTTGTATTTGTCCCAATGTCCTGAGACTTTCCAGAGTTTGCTATCCATGACTTGAGGAGTCTTTATTTCTTCATAGCCTGCGAGTTTGTGCTCTTCTCTCCAGTATTGAACTAGTTCATTGTAGATTATCAACCCGTTTTTATGCCAGAATACCATTCCAGGAGCTACTTCATTGAATGAAAAGAGATTGAGTTTCTGACCTAGAATACGATGGTCATTGTCTTTGAGTTTTGATGTATCGAGTTTAGAGCGGGAGATTTGTGCTAGAATTTTTTGAGTATCCTCAGTTTTTTCTTCTTTTATAGATGTCTTTTTAGACAAACTTCTGGTTTCTTCTGTAATTGCGCCAGAAGCTCTAAATTCCTTGCTTAATTCAGAAAGTGGATGACCTTTGACCTTTAGCTCAAATTCTTTATAATATCCGAAAGGCGCGCGGGTAACTTGAAACCCTAACTTTTTGAGGGACTCCTGAGCCTGTAGCAGCATGTTTAACGCAGACGATGGAGGAGCAAGTTGCGAAGAAAGATGTGCATATGGATACAGGACAATATTCTTCGCTTTAACTTCTCCTGCAGTTTTTTTGATGGCATCAAGTGTCTGTTGCAAAACAGCAGAGTCATCGCCTTGTTCGACTGCTGTGAGGACAACCAAAGGCTCCCTGACTTCCTGCTCTTGATCGTTTTCAATCTCTTCAGGATTCTTGATCGCCTTCTTAAGCGGTTTAAACTTGATATAATCACAATGCAGTGTAAGTATTCGCATGTTTATATTAGATAAAGAAGTTATTTAAACATTCCTTTGCATTTATTTCTGGAATTATCTCCTTATAGGTTTGCTCAAATTATAAACTCTCTCGTTTGCAAGCTGTTCAAGTTCTCTAGACTCTTGATTAACATAATTTGTACAAAAATTATTCCATGTTCCGAAACGTGCCTTGAAGTCCGCGTATTCTCTATCATTGAAGATTAAAGATGCAGTTGTGTCGCGTTGATTCTCATTGATACGGTGCCACATTTCATTATAAGTATCTAATGCTTTTTGTCTGTTTCCCTGAAGCAAAAGTCCGGGAATTGCATTTGTCGAAGTTGTGTTTGTAGCAATATCATACAAACGTGCGCGCTGCCTTTCTTTGTATGGCTGAATTATATTGCTTAAACCTATGACTCCTAGCCCTGCTACAAGTGTAAGCATACTAAACACTGCTACGGGATTCATCATCAGTTTAGATAAACTATGTAATGGTTTATTCATCTAAAAGTACAATTATCAGGATATTTAAACTTTTCTGTTGTGACTACTTTATGAAGGTGACAGAAAAGTTTATAAATGAATAACGGGAAGAGGAATAATGAGAAACATCTTATTTGACAGTTATAACGCACTCGATGTTGCACTTATGAAGGGAGTAAACGCAGGTGTTAGAGCTTACAATTGGACTACTGGGGGAACGAAGTTTGAACTAGCAAGAAACTTATCTATGACTGCACCAGTCTTAGAAAGTATCGGATTTTTGAACTATGGTCCTGGTTCTGCAGCTATTTGTATTCTCGCCTATCTTGCTCTAAGCCACCTTGACCAGAAAATTTTCAAAGAAATGGATGAAGCTGAAAGGAACGCTTCTGAGATGGATGCATTGAGTTTATCTGCAGAACAAAAAAAGAATACAATTTGTCGTTTAAACAGCTGGGGGTGGCCATCCTTCGGGAGCTTCATATATTTTACTTCGTCTCACACAGATGGCTACTTTATTCATGATAGAACTGAAACTGACATGATAAAATTAGCAGGAAATTTTATACGCAGCGGATCGCATTTTGTCATGCGCACCGATTATCTGCCTCCGCGCAAGAACTGCGTACAGCGCGGATTGGAGAAATTAGCCGAATGGCAAGAAGCAGCAACCGCAAAACCAGCAGTGCAAAATGTCTCTGTCGCGTTGCAGTTGTCAATGTTGGGGGATGTTCAGTAATGAAAAAAACATTTTTCTCAGGATGTACTGCGCTCTTTCTTCTGGCTTCTGCACAATTTGAAAGCAATGGCGAAACTTTAGAACAACAGCTCATAAGACATGAAGGATTCAGTGCAAAAGCTTATCCTGATAGAAAAGGCTACTCGGTCGGATACGGGACTCGCCTCACTGGAACTGATGCTAAAAAACGCCTGAAAAAGATGGGAATAAATTATCATGCACTAATAAGAAAAGAAACTTCTCTGACGAGAAAGCAGGCAGCAACGTTGTTCTACCAAGATGTTACAAATGCACGCACAGCCGCAGCGCGTCTTGTTCCTTCATATCATCATCAACCCAGGGAAGTTAAAGATGCAGTTGCAAATATGATTTATAATCTCGGACAGGCTGGATTTGCAGAATTCGTTGAAGTAAGAAATCTTTTGGAAAAAAGAGAATATTTAAGTGTTGCAGATGAGATGAGGAAATCAGATTGGTACAAGAATCCAAAGACGCATTATCGTGCAGAGGAATTGAGGCAGCAGATAGAAAAGCAAGGTAAGAAGTAGATATATCCTAAGGGACCGCTGTAAAATAAATTGCCATATTTCAACCCCTTGTTTTTATTTTCAGCTTTGGTATTCATTTTTTTATTCAAAATATCAGGCATTTTATTTTGAGGTAAGCCCTAAGACCTTGAAAATTGAGCAGAAAGGTCTTAGATATCAAGGGAAAGACGTACAATTTTGCTCAATTATTTACGTCTTTCACTATACATCAGATTATAGCAAATAACAAAACAACTGCGGAGATTAAAGTGATTTCCTATAAGTTTTGCCTTCTCTCTTTCTCTTGGAAAAGTGCTATTTACCCAACTTTTCTATTTCTTCCAGAACCTGAGCATATACTTTGTTCTCTAAATACATTCCATGAGTAATTAACAGGAAAATAATTTCTTTTGCTTTCTTGGCAGAGAATATTCTTTTCTTAACTGCTTCTATGATACATGTAGTAAGCCACCAGCAATCAATTCCTTTTATTTTTGCGACCTGTATCAGTGCAGAGTCATTTGAAACAAGCAACTCTTTTTTTTCTTTTACCAGAAGAATTATTGAAGCGTCAGCAATCGTTATTGATTCTGTGCTACTCAGAGCAAGGATTGACCGAGTATCTTTAGTTTTATCAATAAATATCCATTGATTTAGAGCATCTTGAAATTCACTAGCACCTTCAATACCTACACGCATTTCTTCAGCAATCTCAGGAGTTACAGTTACTTCTGAGAAGAGTTTTTTTAAAAGAGGGAGTTCACCTATTTTTGCTAAAGGGATAATACACGAAGTATCAACGATAGGCATGTCTATTTAATAATATCCCGTTTCAAATCATCAGCCATATACCTTATCGGAATACCTCTTTTTTCCATAAGATTAAGAACTTCAGCATAGGTGCCCCCAATCAATTCAGCGGCTTTTCTAAAAGTTATCCTGCCTTCTCTTAAAAGGCTAAGAGCATGGTTTATCTTCCACTCTTGTATAGCTGAAGCTAACAACTTTCTTGTTACAGATGCGCGGTCTGCCTTTTCTTGCTTTTCAATTTCCTGTAAATCCTTAAAGTGCTTTTTATCAATACGTAAAGTTATAACTTCCATTTTATCTCCAAAGTTACAATCATGTACTTTTGTAACTATTTAAGCTTTTCTATCCCTTATTTCAAACTGGGTGTAATACCCAGCAGCTTGCTGTGGGGACTTCAAGAACTTCGTTCTTGATAGTGCTCAGGAATTGCAGATTCCTGACATAGCAAAGGCTTAGGAAATCTCTTTATACACAAACTTCTCAACATCTTTTCTCGCCTTCTCTCTCCTTGCCTGATGTTCTTTCAGAAATGCGTTTATTTTCTCGATAGTATATGCCTTCAATTCTCCAGAGAGCAATTTACCGCTTCTGTAATCTGCTTCAATTTTCGCAAGCTTTTTGTCGTAAGGCTCAAAAAGGAACCTTAAATATTGAAAAGACACATCAATATCTGGGTTGCCTCCAAGTTTTCTGTGTTCTTCTAACGTGTCCTTACCGCCAGAAAAAGCATATTTCTTAATCTTACGCTCTACTTCTTTTGCAGAATCAGTTGGGGAAATAAAAGAATCAGAGTCAGATGAGGACATTTTTCCTCCTTTTAGACCAGGGGCAAAGAAGTGATATGTAGAACTAACCTGCACAAACTTAGGATTTTTAATGCGCTGCGCAAGATCACGGGTAATTCTTAAATGAGGGTCTTGATCAATACCTACGGGAACCACTAGAGGTAGCGGACCTTCAAATTCTGGTAATTGCATATGAAGTATGTCTGACGCTTGTAAAAGCGCAGAAAGCATCTTTCCTGGCGTGACTTCGCCATAGGCAGACTTGAATTCATTAAATGTAATATGCCTAGCTAGCAGGTTCTGAAGTCGATAATATGCATTTGCTTTCTTAGCGTCTTTAGATCGATCGCTTTGAAAATAAATCTCGCACTGTTCTGGATTTAATCCAAGCGCAAGATAATTCAATATGTAATCCTCAACAGCGTTTGTTCTGCTTGTCGCAAGGTCTTGTCCGCGCGCGTTATATGCTTCAATATCTGCAACTGCAATATAGACTTTTGCTCCAAGTTTCTGATAAAATACCATTTGCTGTGCAACCATCAGATGTCCAATATGGAATTTACCTGTCGGCATCAAGCCAGTAATCATGCCGAATGGCTTTTTTTGTTTTACTGCATCGAGAATACGTGGGAAATCTCGATGCGCGAATATTATTCCTCTGCGAAACAACAACTCATTCTTAAAAACATCGGGAAGGTCCTTCATGCGAGTAATGCCAAATTCTTTCAAAAGCCTTTCGTAATCGATATCTCCAGAGACTTCCCATGGATTAAAGACATCCTCTTTCGCCATGTCTTGCTGTGGCATTCCTTCTTTATAAAGATTCGTCATGTTCCTCCAGTGTGTAGTATCCCAAAATTACTTCACCACCACTACAACGCTTCAGTTAGCTGTCAGAGATGCTAAGATTTCCAATATATATAAAAAGTTATCTCTGCTCTTTTTAATATGAAATTAAATATATTTTTTAGGAAGAAGAAAATTCGCCTAAATGTGAAGAAAACATTATTTCTCAGAAAGATATTAGGTCTAATGTTTCGCACACAATCTACGGAAAATCTGCTTTTCTCATTTTCCGAGGATACAGACACTGAATTCCATTCTTTTTTTGTCTTTTTTCCGTTCTTGATGCTTTGGCTTGATGAAAAAAACATTGTTATTGAATGGCGCATTGTAATGCCTTTCTCGACGGTAAAAGCTCCTAAAAGAAAGTTCAGAAATGTTGTTGAAATTCCTTGTAATCTTAAAAATGAGAAAATTATAAAAATCTTCGTCGGTAGAGGAAAGATTTAAATACATCCTCGTCTGAATTACTATATCAGTTTAGTCTGAAGCTAAAAGGAGGTGTTAAAAATGGGAACAGTTATCGCAAAAAATGTCGTGAAGCGAAAGCCTGGCTATCTTTACTACGTAGATGGAAAAGGAAATGTATGTGAAGCCAAGATGGCTCGCGGCGGAAGAAAGAAGAAGAAGAAATAAAGAAATTGCCTAAAATTTCGCTATGTCAGGAATCTGCAATTCCTGAGCACTATCAAGAACTTCGTTCTTGAAGTCTTTGCAGCAAGCTACGGAGTATTTCCCGCGAAATTTTTCACTTCGTGACCAGCAATTTCTAATTTCAAACTGGCGCAGCAAGCTGCGGGGTATTACACCCAGTTTGAAATAATAATTCTTATATCTTTTGTTTTTCTCTTTTTTGTTTTTATTCTTTTGGCAACTCGTCATACTTATAAACAAGTGGTTGCTTAATTCATCATGATTCTCGGCATTGAGTGTACTGCGCATACATTCGGAGTAGGTATTGTTCAGAAAAGAAGAGTTCTAGCTAATATCCGAGATATGTATAAGCCTGAAAAAGGAGGGATAGTGCCTATTGAAGCAGCCAAACACCATTCGCAGATCGCACCATTTCTTTACGCGCAGGCAATTGCTGCTGCAAAGGTAGATAAAACAAAAATAAAAGCAATTGCGCTCTCAAATGCCCCTGGTCTCGCCCCTTGTCTCTTAGCAGGATTGAAGTTTGCTCAGGGAAAAGCGCGCGAGCTTAACGTGCCAATCATCCCAGTAAATCACTGTATCGCTCATTTAGAGATAGGACAAAACGAAGGCGCAAAAGACTCGGTATTGCTTTATGTTTCAGGAGCAAATACTCAAGTAATAGCATACTCGGGAGGAAGATATAGAGTCTTTGGAGAGACTCTTGACATTGGAGTTGGGAACTTTATAGACAAATTTGCACGGCACACAGGTATTTCTTTCCCAGGTGGACCTAGAATTGAACAAGAAGCAAAAAACGGAGAATATATTGAGCTCCCCTATTCCATCAAAGGCATGGATGTCTCTTTTTCAGGCATGCAAACGAAGCTACAGCAACTCTTTGACAAAGGAATAATATTGCCAGATCTTGCATTTTCACTTCAGGAAACAGCATTTGCTATGCTTGTTGAAGCTGCGGAACGAGCGCTCGCTCACACAAAAAAGAAAGAGCTTGTGCTAGGCGGAGGAGTAGCATGCAATTCTCGCTTACAAGAGATGTGTAAAATAATGTGCGCCGAAAGAAAAGCAAGGTTCTTCTGCCCGGCACGCGAGTTCTTGGTTGACAATGCAGGTATGATCGCTTATACAGGGGAACTGATGTTCAATGCAGGAGTTAGAGAGAAAGCAGAGAATGTTGATATTAAACCTCGGGAAAGAACAGATGAAGTTATTGTTACATGGAGGAAATTATGAGAAGTGAAATGCCATTGGAAGATAAAGAGATTTAAGCGATTAGACAATAGAGGACTTTTGAGGGTTATTCAAAGCTCTCAATAATCTATCGGTGTTCTCTCTGAAAAGTGTAGCCAAAGGTTTAAAAAGCCTCCAAAGTTGTTAGAAAAAATAAAATTAGACCTTATGGCAAAAAAAGTCGAGATTGAAGAGGACGCAGACCACCTTGACGTCGAGGCAGTGCTGGATAGTGAAGCAGAACCGCTAGACGAAGAAGATTGGGATGACGAAGACTTCGATAAAGAAAAATCAGAAGACACCGATGCAGAAGACAGTCATGAAGAATCCTGGTAGTCAGAGCTTTAACATGTCAAGAATTGCTTTTTTCGTAAACTTCCTACTTTAGTTTGTGAAAAAGAAAAAGCAATTCTTGAGCATGCTCAAGAACCAGAACACGTCATATACTTTAGTTTATGGTTCTTGACACTGAGAAAATTCATTTGCGCACGCTCCGTGGCTTTAGCCCGGAGTAAGCAAACGAATCCTCAAGGACTATGTCCTTGACGGCAGTCAAGATAGCATAAGAATTCTCGAACAATAGGCGCTTCGCGCAAATTAGAAAAACTATTGTGCCTTTGGCACAGTACAAGCGCCTTCAGCGCGCAATTAATTTAGAAACGCAGGGCGCTCAATGATTGAAAGGAGGAAA
>ORJL010152868.1_pt1 | contig 24264 bp, 15 predicted proteins | sample 1779941 | NCBI WGS metagenome assembly ORJL01 (sample SAMEA104232317, study PRJEB22302) | groundwater metagenome | biome: forest; feature: aquifer; material: groundwater | place: USA | collected 2011-08-07 | depth 5.8 m
AGGGGAAAGGCGCTGCGGCCGCTGCGACGGAGGTCTTGCCGAGCAGCGAGGCGCCCCGGCCGCGGTTACGGGGGCTCCTGCCGAAGCAGCGCCCGCTCCGCCCGGGTCAGTCCGAAGGCCGCCTCCACGGCGCGGTCGAGCGCGACGCGCGCGGCGACGCCGCGCCCAGCCGCAGCGGTTCCGGCTCCCTGGCGGCCCTCGCGGCCCGGGGTTCGGGATCCGCGAGCCAAGGAGGCTGACCCCCGCTCGCAGGTCCGCACCGCGCGCTCGATCTCCCGCGCGTGCGCCTGCCCGCGCGGCCAGGGAAACGCGTCCAGGTCGAGCTTCTTGATGTGAGGAAGGCTCCGGCGATTGGTCACCAGCGCTTCCTCGTAGAGCATGCGGGCGAGGCGGGAATTCAACAGCCCGACCGCGACCGCCAGCAGCCGGGCTTCGCCGAGGAGGAAATAGAGCGACTGTTCGGGCCAGCGCGCGCTGCGATCGCGCGCGGCGCGCAGGTCGAGACCGGTCTTGGGCACGAGCGCCTTTTCGCGCGCGCCCAGCAACGCTATGTCCAGCGTGCCTCCCACGCGAGCGCCCGGAGCATCCCCCAGCCGCGTCTCTCCGACGACTGCGAAGGCACGCACGTGCGTGCCCTTGAGCGCGGCCTGATGCCCGCGTTCCGGGGCGAGCGCACGGCGCGCGGTGGATCCGCGGTCCGTCTTCGTCGCTGGCGCCGCTGGGTCCCCGTCCTCCGGAGCGAGGGCGCCCCGGCGGGCGATGAACCCCGTGTGCGACGTGAGGACATCTCCCAGCCGGACCGGCCAGGCCAGGAGCCGCTCGACCAAACGCGCACGCGCGGGATGGCGCACGAATCGGAATGGGCAGCCGTCCTGCTCGAGCAGGCTCGACTGCGGCACCAGCACGGACTCCCCGTCCTCGCTCAGGCGGGTGACGGCCCGGGGGCCGGGGACCGAACGCTCCACGCCAAAGGCCATGGCATCGGCCGAGACCCCGGGGAAGGCGAGGCCGAATTCGATCCAGCGGAGCCGCAGCTCGCCCGCGAGCCGGCGGCGCAAGCCCGCGAACTGCCGATTTCGCGCCAACCGGTCCGGCACGAGAAAGACCTGCCGGCCGCCGGGCTTCAGGCGCGCGAGCGTGGCGGTGATGAACAGCTCGAACAGGTTCGGGCGATACGAGTCCCCGCCGAGACGAGCCGCGAGCCGCCGGTCGGCGGCCGACGAGCGGCTGCGGGAGCGGTGCTTGCCCGCGAGGGAGACCCACGGCGGATTGCCGACGACGAGGTCAAAGAGGGTGGGGGAGTCGTCGCGCAAGGCGTCGCCACAATGGACGTGCAGGGCCGCGGACGCGGAATGGCTCGGGCGTGAGGGGAGAGCGGCAGTCGGGGAGCGTCCAGCGGTCGCGGGTCGCGCGCAGGCCGGAGGTCGGCGCCGGCGCGCGCGCTCGTGCTCGCCGGCTGCGGCCAGGAGAACGCGTCGAGCGGCATGCACCGCGCGGGGGTCGACGTCCACGCCGTGGAGCGAACGCAGCAATTCGGTGGCCGGGCGGTCGGGCCTCAGGCGGGAGAGTTCGCGGAAGGCGGCAAGCAGAAACACGCCCGCGCCGCAGGCGGGATCGAGCAGCCGGGGCAACGGGCGTCCCGCGCCCAGGCGCCCGGCATACGCGCGCCGCACCATGCGCTGGGCGAGGGGCCAGGGGGTGGCGAAGGCACCCAGGGCCTTGCGACGGCCCGCGGCCTGCCCCGCGCGTTCGGCGACCAGAGCGCGGTAGAGCGCGAGATCCGGCTCCGCCGGAGGCTCCGGACCGCTCGCCATGGATTCCTCCGCCGCCTGCCCGTCTTCCCCTTCCCCTGTAGTACACACTTGCAACATCCAGCGCATGTGCGACGATCTTCGGGAGAATCACACCCTCAGCCGTTGGACCATCCGTGCAATCCGTAGTTCCGTCGGTGGGTCGCCCCGCGCCGGTTCAATACAACAGCCGCACCTTCGCGCGGTGCTGCTCCGGGATCTGCCCGATCACGTCCTCGATTTCGGACCGGGCGTAGCGCGTGCTGAAGTGCGACAGGACGAGCAGCCTGCCCTGGAAGGCGTCGAGCCGCTCGATGACCTCGCCGAGGTGGGTGTGTTTCTTGCGCGCCGCGTCCTTGCGATCCTCCTCATGAAGGAAGGTGGACTCGAGGATCAGCACGTCGCTGGTGCGCACGATCGGCACCTCGTCGAATGGGCGGATCGTGCTGTCGCCCACGAACGTCACCAGCGGCTCGCGCATGGTGTAAAGCAGGTCCTCTCCGGCATGGCGCCGCCGGGCGATCTCGGGGCCGGGCATGCCGAGGTACTCCGGCTTGAGCTTGTGCCGCTCCTCGATCACCGCGTAGCCCAACGAAGGCACCGAGTGGTCGGTACGGAACGGGAGGATGCGCAGCCCGCGCCGCAGCTCGACCTCCTGCCCGGCGTACATCGGCACCATGTGGTAGTCGCACCGGCTGCGCCGGCATTCCAGGCGCTCCCAGGCGCGGATCAGATTCTCGAGGTCGTCGATGATCTCGGCCGGGGCGTAGATCGTCGGCGGAGCCATGTCGAGCAGCCCGCGCGTGGAGATGTACTTGCTCAAGCCCAAGGCGTGGTCCTGGTGACCGTGCGTGAGCAGGCAATGGTCGAGATTGACCCCATCGCGCGGCCCGCGCCCGATGTCGAAGATCAGGTTCAGCTCGGCGACCTTGATGTAGGTCTCTACCGTGGAGATCGACAGGCCTTCGAGCGTGAACCGCCCGCACTTGACGCGCATCCGCTGCTCCGTGGGCCCCGGCGCCGGACCGGATGGCCGGACCAGGGTGCGGCATTATAGCGGTCGCGGGCCGGAATTCCCATGTCTCGAGACCTACGCAGTACCGGCCCCCGCAGATGACCGGCCCATCGGCTCGGCGCTCTTGGTCGCCGGCTTCGATGGTCCCTGCCGGCGGCCAGGTTCGCCTTCGGATATGGGCCGACTTTCCCGTAGGGGATCGCTACCAGCGCGGAAGCGCCGCGCGACGCGATCAGAGAAAGTCCCGGAACAGGTACCAGAACCGCTCGAGCAGCTTCTGGGTCCACGGGCGCTCCGGCCAGGCCGCGGGATCCACCGGGGTGCAGAGCGAGCGATGGTGGGCCAGGGCTTCCTCGAGGTGCGCCGACACCGCGCCGTCGACGAAGGTCACGGCGGCCTCGAGGTTGTGGAAAAAGCTGCGATGGTCCAGGTTGTAGCTGCCGATCAGCCCCCAGCGGCGGTCGACCGACGCGCACTTCGCGTGCAGCACCGCGCCGCCCATCTCGTAGAGCCGCACCCCGGCGGCGAGCAGGCCCTGAAACGTCGCCCGCGACGCATAGTAGATCGGCATGACATCCGTTTCCGAGGCGACCAGGATCTGCACGTCCACCCCGCGCCGAGCCGCGGCCGAAAGGGCGCGCCGGATCAGCCGATCGGGGACGAAGTACGCATTCGCGAGCACGATCCGCTCGCGCGCGCGGTCGATCGCGTGCACGTAGGCCTTGCGGATCGCCCCGCGAAGCCGATAGCGGTGGTTTCCCAATACCTGCGCGGCCACGTCCCTCCCCAGCTCGGCGCGCAGGCGGGAGGCCTCGGCTTCGCGCCCCAATGACGGCGGAAGCTGCGGCGGGATCGGCCCGCCCTTCTCCCGGCGCCAGGTGTCCGCGAACAACGCGTGCAGATCCGCCGCGACCGGCCCGACCACTTCGGCATGCATGTCCTGCCAGTTGCCGCCGCCCGCCGCGGAACTCCGGTACTCGTCCGCCACGTTCACCCCGCCGGTGAAGGCGCGCCCGCGGTCCACCACCAGGATCTTCCGATGGTCCCGGCGGTTCCAGCCCCAGCGCGCACGCCAAGGTCCGAGCGGCCGGAACTCCAGAGTCTCCACTCCCGCTTCCCGCAGGACGCGCACGAATGCGTCCGGCAGCGTCGCGGACCCGAACCCGTCGAACATGACCCGCACCTTCACCCCGGCACGGGCCCGCTCCGCGAGCGCCTGCTGGAATTCCTTTCCCGTGCGATCGTCTGCGAGGATGTAGGTCTCCAGCTCGACCTCCGATTGCGCCCCGCGGATCGCCTGGAGCATGAATTCGTATGCGCGGTCCCCCGATCCGAGCACGCGGATCCCGTTCCCGGGCCTCAGCGAGGTCGGATACAGGCAGTAACGCAGTTGGTCGGGCGCCAGGCTGCTGGGAAACACGCTTGTGGACAACCTGTGGATAAGTGCCGCTGCGGACCGCGTAAAAAGAAAACGACCGACGGTATTCTAGTCGGGAGAAACCAAGGGTTTACGATGAGAATCTTTTAAGGTTCGGAAAACGCTGTCATAAATAACGTGAGAACTGCATGTTACAACGTCGCGCCTGTGTGGATAACTTGGTGCTAGGCAACCGGAGGGACTTTCGCGGCGCGCCTCGGCGACCGCATTTTTTCTTCGACTGGTTTTCGCTCCGGCTGTGGATAAATCGCATTCCCAGGGGCCAGGAACGTCGTTTCCCGCGGGCGGTGGTCCGGTGTCAAGTGCGCCGAGCACCCTCGCGACAAGAAAACCCGCTCCTGCGGAAAGCCTTGACAGCGCGCGCGCCCAAACCTAAGCTCCATCTTCCCAACGCTGCCGTAAATTGTTCCATTTCTCCACGTTGCATCATTCCGGCGGGCCAGGAATGCCGGCACGGATCAAGATCATCAAGGGCAAGCAGGCCGGCGCCGTTTTCGACCTGTCCGAGGAGATCTACCTCGGCCGCGACGACGACAACCACATCCAGATCCTCGACGAAACCTGCTCGCGCCACCACGCGCGGATCCGCGCCTGCGAATCGCGCCACGCCGTCACCGACCTCGGGAGCAACAACGGCACCTTCGTCAACAACGAGCGCGTCGAGGAGACTGTGCTCAAGGACGGAGACCGCGTCCTCGTGGGCAACACCCTGTTCGTCTACGAGGAGGAGAAAGGCACCGGCTTCGTCGAGAAAGGCACCGTCCATGTGCGCGGCGACGACTCCGGCGACATCGAGGTTGCCTCGAGCGTCTCGGTGCAGGACCTGCAAGTCTATCCGCAGGGAGCCGACGCCGCCAAGGTCGCCGACCGGCTGCAGCGCCTTTACTGCGTCTCGCAAGCGATTGCATCCACGCTCGATCTCGGCGAACTGCTGACCCTGGTGTTGGACCAGGTCTTCGAAGGGGTGAAGCCGGATCGCGGGTACCTCTTCCTGGCCGACGAGCGCACGGGCGAGCTGTCGGTCTCCGTGGCCCGCCAGCCCGGCGAGGTGCGGGAGGCGCACGCGAGCGACACGATCCTCCGGCGCGCGCTCGACGAGGGGCGCTCGCTGTTGGTCGCGGACGCGCGCGCGGAGGCGTGGCTGGGCGGCCAGGAGAGCGTGCTCCGGTACAAAGTCGGCTCCGCGATGTGCGCGCCGCTGCTCGCGCGCGGGGTGCGGCTCGGGGCGATCTACGTCCACGCGACCGGGGGCGGGCGGGCCTTCAGCGAGGAGGACCTGGCGTTCCTCACCGGGATCGCCCAACAGGCCGGATTGGCGATCGCCAACGCCCGGCGCTTCGAGGCCTGCAAGGAGGAGATCGCCGAGCTGCGCCGGGGTGCGGCGCCGCGACCCGCGATGATCGGGCGGTCGCGCGGCTTCTCGGCGGTGCTGTCGCTGGTCGAGAAGGTCGCGCCGACCAACGCGACCTGCCTGCTCACCGGCGAGACCGGCACGGGAAAGGAAGTGCTGGCGCGAGCGATCCACGACGCGAGCCCGCGCCGGGGCAAGCCCATGGTCGCGATCAACTGCGCCGCGCTGGTCGAGACCCTGCTCGAGAGCGAGCTCTTCGGCCACGAGCGCGGCGCCTTCACCGGCGCCAACGAGCGGCGCAAGGGCAAGTTCGAGCTCGCGCACACGGGCACGCTGTTCCTCGACGAGATCTCGGAGACTTCCCCCGCGATGCAGGCGAAGCTCCTGCGCGTCCTCCAGGAGCGCCAGTTCTACTCGATCGGGGGCAGCCGGCCGGTGCAGGTCGACGTGCGCATCGTCGCCGCCACCAATCGCAAGATTCTCCAGCTCGTGCGCGAGGGGAAATTCCGCGAGGACCTCTACTACCGCCTCAGCGTGGTGGTGATCCCGATCCCGCCGCTGCGGGAGCGCCCCGACGACATCCCCATGCTGATCTACCACTTTCTCGAGCGCGCCGCGCGCGAGATCAAGAAGCCGGTCAAGGGCGTGTCCAACGAAGCGATGGACCTGCTCCAGCGCTACCCCTGGCCGGGCAACATCCGCGAGTTGCAGAACGTGATCGAGCGCTGCGTCGTGCTGGCCGACGGACCCCAGATCGAATGCGACCTGATCGCCCCCGACATCCGGGCGGAAGCGGCGCTGGCCGCCACCGGCGCGGCCAGGTCCGAACCGGCCGGCGGACCCCTGAGCCTCCGCGAGGCCGAGCGCCAGTGCATCATCCGCGCGCTCGCCGAGACCGGAGGCAAGAAGGGCGAGACGACGCGGCTTCTGGGCATCTCCTGGCCCACCCTCAACCGCAAGATCGAGGAATACGGCATCGGCGCGGAGGGGAAGAGCACTCCGTGAGCGAGGATCTCGTCGGCAGCGTGATCGACTCCTACCGGCTGGTCGAGCAGGTGGGGAAGGGGGGGATCGGCGCGGTCTTTCGCGCCATGCGCCTCGACGACGACGAGGGCATCGTCGCGGTGAAGGTCCTCGCGGGCCGCTGGGCCGCCGACGCCGAGGTCGTGCGCCGGTTCCTCTCGGGCGCGCGCGACGCCCGCCAGCTGCGCCATCCCAACATCGTCCAGATCCTCGACGTGGGCCAGTGCCGCGGCCTCCCCTACATGGTCATGGAATACGTCGATGGCCCGAGCGTCAAGATGGTCATGGACCAGGCCGGCCTCTGGCGCACCTTCCACCCGAGCCGGGTCCACGGTGTCGCCCTGCAGATCGCCTCCGCCCTCGTCTACACCGCCTCGCTGGGCATCGTCCACCGCGACATCAAGCCCGCGAACATCCTGCTCGAGAACAACGGCCTCGCCAAGCTCGCCGACCTCGAGCTCGCCCGCCGCATCGACGACCCCGAGCCGAGCTTCCGCGACGAACGCGAGGGCTTCCTCGGCACCCTGCCCTTCATGCCGATGGAGCAGATCCTCGACCCGGATACGGTCGACGCCCGCTGCGACGTCTATTCCCTCGGCGCCAGTCTCTACGGCATGCTGACCGGAGGCCCGCCCTACGTCGGCTCCGGGGACGACCTGGTCGACCGGATCTCGGCCGGCGAATTCCCGCTCCTGCGCACGATCCGTCCGCAGCTCCCCGAGTCCCTCTGCACCGTGATCCACCGCATGCTCGCGACCTATCCCGAGGATCGCTTCGCGTCGCCGCAGCACCTCGTGGATGCGCTCGAGGGGGTGGGGAAGAAGGAGCGGTGGTGAGCCCCGCTATCGGCCCTTCTTCTTCGCCTCGTCGACCAGGCGCATGCCCTCCATGAGCAGTTGCATGGTGCTGGGAAGGCCCTGGGAAGGCGTCGCGCGCGCGCCCGCCTGGAACGAGAAGCTCCCGGTGTCCCAGCGCAGCATCTCGTAGAACGCCCGTTCCCCCTCATGGGCGCCCGCGGCCACCGCCTGGATCTCCCCCTCGACCACGTACACCTCCCCGCTCTCCGCGCCACGGCTCAACCGCAGGGTGCCGGTCTTGAGGCTGCCGTGGATCGTCTGGATCACCTCCACCATCGACATCGCGCCGAGCTGGCCGGTGAAGCCGACGCCCACCTTCGACCACAGGTTCTCGCTGGTCTTCTCCGCGTGCCGCGCGAGCAGCCGGGTGAGATAGACCGCGAAATAGGGGTGCTCCTGCAGCACCGTCTCGAAGGCCGTCTGGTCGAGCTGAATCTCGGTCAGTTCCGAACGCGCGCGGCTGGCGCGCTGGGACGGGTCGCCGGACAGGAAGGAAGAGTATCCGAAGGCGTCGCCGGCCCGCCGGACCTCGACGACCTTGTCGCCGGCGAAGACTTCGGCCTCGCCCGACTGGATGATGCGGAAGGCCGTGACCGACTCGCCGGACTTCACCAGCGCCGTCCCCGGCGCGTGGGTCACGGACTTCGCCCGGCTCTCGATCGCCATCCGCAGCCCTTCCGGCAGCAGGCTCAGGAAGGAGATCCGGGCGGTCTCCTGCTTCGCGGCCTGCGCGAGCGAGCGGCGCAGGGTCGACACGTCGGTCGGGAGCGATTCGGCGTCGTGTCCGACCAGCAATTCCTCGACTTTCTGGCGGACGGCCGCGGACTGGAACGGCTTCGACAACACCGCCGTCGCGCCCTCCTTCATGACCTGCTGGAGCTTGTCCTGACGCGTCGAGCTGCTCACCATCACGAAGGGGATCCGGGAGAGCGGCTTGAAGACGCGCATCTGGCGCAGCAGCTCGAGCCCGTCCATGTTGGGCATCTCGAGGTCGGCGAAGATGAGGTCGACGGGCGGGGACTGCTTGGCCAGCAGGGCCATCGCCTCGACGCCGTCCCCCGCCTGGATCACGCTCGCGGAGACCGCGGAGACCGACTGGATCGCCTGGGTCAGCATTTTGCGCATCGAGTCCGAGTCGTCGACCACCATGATCTTGACCGCGCGCCGGCTTTCGCGATCGAGCGGCACGCCGAGGATGTCCTGGACCTTCCGGCGGAGCGTCTCGGGGCGGAAGGGCTTCACCACGTAGTTGCGGGCGCCTTCCTGCATCGCCTGGACCACGCAGTCGGGATTGCCCTGGCAGGTGACCATGATCAAGGGCACGTCGCGCAGGCGATCGGAGCGGCGCATGCGGCGCAGCACCTCGAGCCCGTCTACGCCCGGCATGATCCAGTCGCAAAGCACCAGCCCGATCTCGGCCGAGCGGGCGTCCAGGACCTGCAGCGCCTGGGCGCCATCCTCCGCTTCGAGGATGCGCTCGGACGGAAAGCCGCCCCCCTCGAGCGCGCCGCGCACCACCTTGCGCATCGCCAGGGAGTCGTCGACCACCAGGATGTTTCGTTCGTCCACTTGCCGCTGCCGAACTGCGAGCCATTTCCTGTCCCTGATTGGAGCCGCACGGCAACGCCCGGTCAAGTCGTTTCCGCGCTCGCGGGCTCCCGGCCCATCCGACCTTTCCCCTGGACTTCGACTTCCCGCCTCCGTATGCTCGGCGTGCCATCTCCGACTGGCCCGGGAGCACCATGGCGCAGAGCTGTCCCTTCTGCGGTGCGGATCCCGCCGGACCCGGCGGGACCGTGACCGGAGGCCGGTGCGCCCGGTGATCGCGTGCTCATAGAGGCTCGGGGCGAAGCCGGGATCGCGCGCGAGCGCGGCCGGGCAGCGAGACGTAGCGCGCCGCCGAGGGGAGGGACCGTGTGTGGGCGGAGGCCTCCGGATGAACCGATCGGTCGCATCCCCGGAGCAAACGCCACTGGACCGGGTATTCCTGTTTGCGCTGCTGCCGCAGGTGATCGGTTGCTCGGCGGTGGCGGGCCTCTCGGGGTGGCGGCTCTTTTCCGTCTATCCATGGAGTGATCGGACGGTGGGCTGGCCGCCCTCGTACGAGATGTTCCGCCCGCTCTCCGATCCCCTGAACGCCGCGGCGCTCGCTGCGCTCGGGATCGGCGTCGGACTGGCCGCCTTCCGAGTCCGCGTCGGCAAGATCTGGTCCGCTCGCCTGATGCACGCCGTCGGCTTCCTCTTCGTGATCGGCCTGGTGCTGTGGATGCAGGCAGCGTGCTTGCCGATGCACTACCTGATCCAGAGCATGAACGGGGGCGGATTCTGGGCCGAGTACCGCGGTATCTTCGCGTTGCTCCCATTCCTCCTTCCCATCGCCGTCCGGATCCGCCCCCGGGACCGGTGCCTCGACCCGCCCATGCCGGGGTTCGAGTTGCTGAGCATTCTCGTCCTGCTCGCCGCCTTGGAAGGGGGCATCGCTCGCGACCCCGCACAGCTCTCGTCCGTGATCCAGGGCCACGGCCCGTTACCATGGGACCTTTCCGCCATCGGCTACGGTCGGTACGCCACGATTGCCGCGTCGCTCGTGGCCAATGGCATCCTCGCCTGGTTCGTGCGCGCCCGTCCGGCGGATCGAGCGCGCTGGGGGCCGACGTTCGTCCTGATGACGAGCGCCGCGACCATCGTGATCTGCAGCCGCAAGCTGGGCTACTGGTGTGGAACCGCGACCTGAGTAGGAACGCAGTCGGTTCCACCCATCAAGCCCGGGAACGTCCTCCTCGACGACCGGGGGACGGTGAAGCTCGGCGACTTCGGGCTCGCCCTGGTCCGCACCCTCCTCTACGCCCTCGGGGTCGTCGCCAACATTCGGGTGAACACCGCCCGCGACTCCGGCAGCGCGCGTTCTTCGAGCAGCAGCTTCCCCTAGTAGCCCCTAGGTACGAATCTGCAGGGTATGCGGCCCTGGGTGACAGACTCGAGAATCGGGGAGAACCTGGGAAAGCCATCGAGGCATATTCCGAAGCGCTGAGGAAGGACCCGCGAAATGTCGAGGCCCGAATCGGTCTGGGGGTGGCACTCGGCCGGTCCGGCGATCACTCAGGGGCCCAAGTGGAATTTGATCGGATCGTGAAAGACGCCTGTACTACGAAGGCCCAAATGGCCCAAGCTCTCGTCAACCGGGGCATCAGCAAGGGGCTCCTCGGCGACACCCAGGGGGCGATCGCCGACTACACCGCCGTCGTCGAACTGCCCGGTGCGCCACCTGAACATGTTGCCAAGGCGCTCGTCAACCGGGGCATTGCCTACGGCAGTGCAGAAAACCATCAGAAGGCACTGGAGGACTGCGAGGCGGCGTTGGCGGTCACAGACATCTCCGTCGCCTTGCGAGTTTTCATCATGTTGAATCGTGGCGTCGCACTGAGCAATCTGCGCCGAGGGCCGGAGGCTATTGCGAACTTCCAGCAGTGTCTCGAGAGCAGGGATGCCGATCAGTTTCTCGAGGCGTTCGTTCATCTGTCACGCGCTCTCGTACGCGAGGGAAGACCCGAGGAGGCGGCAAAGTCCATGGCCGGGCTGCATCGGACGGAACCGGCCGGCACGCCCACCGACAAGCGCGTCGCAGCTCGACTCGCCGCAATCGTCGACGCGGGGACCGCCGGCTCGCTCGATACTGCGTCGGACCTGCTCGACGCCGCGATGACGAATGATCCGGAGGAGGTCCGCAGCCTCCTCGCGTTCCTGAAGCCGGCGCTCGAGTTCGCGAAATCGGGGAACGAACGGGACCTCGCCGGCTTGCCCGACCGAGAGCGGGACGCCGCAAGGCAGATCGCGTCCTCCCTCACGGAGTCCCAGCGCAAAGACGGAGGAGCGCATGAGACCAAGGCCCCAAGGGCCCCGCAGACGAGGTGAGGGCTGCCGGCCACCCGCCTGAGGTTCGCGAGTTGGATCGACGCCATGATCGCGGGCAAGGACCTGCTGCGCTCCGGGGCGGACCGCACAGCACGGCCCCGGTCAAGTCGTTTCCGCGACCGCGGGCCCCCGGCCCCCCCCGGACCGACCTTTCCCCTGGACTTCGACTTCTCGCCTCCGTATGCTCGCCGTGCCATCTCCGACTGGCCCGGGAGCACCATGGCGCAGAGCTGTCCCTTCTGCGGTGCGGATCCCGCCGGACCCGGCGGGACCGTGACCGGAGGCCGGTGCGCCCGGTGCGGCCGCGACCTCGAATTCACCGGCATCCCCAAGCCCCCTCCGCCGGCATCGCCGCCCAAGCCCGACCTGGCCGGGCGCGTCCTCGGCGGCTGCCGCCTCCTCTCCCTGCTCGGCGAAGGCGGCATGGGCTCGGTCTACCGCGCCATGCAACTGAACCTCGAGCGGCCGGTGGCGGTCAAGGTCCTCTCCCCGGACCTCGCCGCCGATCCCGGATTCCGCGCCCGCTTCGCGCGCGAGGGCCAGGCCCTCGCCGGCCTCGCCCACGAGGGGATCGTTGCGATCTACGACGCCGGCACCGACGGCGACCTGTGCTGGCTGGTCATGGAGCTGGTCCAGGGATCGTCGCTGCGCAGCCGGTTTCCCGCCCACGGCCGCTTCCCGCCGGGGGAAGCGGCGCGCATCCTGCGCCGCGTCGCCGAGTCCCTGGTCTTCGTCCACGCGCGCGGGATCATTCATCGCGACATCAAGCCCGAGAACGTCCTCCTCGATGACCGTGGGACGGTGAAGCTCGGCGACTTCGGGCTCGCCCTGGTCCGCACCCAGGCCGAAGCCACCCGCCTCACCCGCAGCTTCGTGGCGATGGGAACCCTCGACTACATGTCCCCCGAGCAGCGCGGTTTCAGCCGCGACGTCGACCATCGCACCGACCTCTACGCCCTCGGGGTCGTCGCCTACGAGATGCTCACCGGCCGGCATCCGGTCGGCCGCTGGGACCCGCCCAGTCGCGCCGCCGGCACGCCCGTGGCCTTCGATGAACTGGTCGGTCGCTGCCTGGAGGCTGACCCGGACCGGCGTACCCCGAGCGCGCAGGCGTTTCTCGAAGACCTGGCCAAAGCCGAGGCCGCCCTCGCGGGACTTCCCCTACCGGTGGCGGCCGACGGCGGACCCGCGGGGCTCTCGGCTTCCACCCCCACCGAGGGGCGCGGCAGCCCTGCCGCCGCCACCGCGAGGGTCGCGCCCGGCACCGCCCCCGGCGCCAACGACGGAGTTCTGGGTCCCACCCGTGCGGGTCACCCCGGCGCGGCGTTGGGCGCGTCCGCCTCCGGGGCCGCTCCCGTGGCGCCGACCGTCCCGGTGGTCCCGCTCGCGCGCGAGGCGGTGCGCGCCCATCGCTGGGGCGTGGCCACGTTCCTCTACTTCCTCGCCGTGACCGCGCTGTCGGAGTGGGAATTCCCCGGCTGGCTCTGGGCGGTACTCGGTCTGCTCGGCGTCGGCGTCAGCTTGGAACAGGCCGTGCTCGGCATCTCCCGCGTGCGCGGCGGCGGTGCACGGCTCGGCGGCCTCGACCTGTGCGTGCTGGGGCTCGCCTGCGCCATCGACTTCCCGCTCGCCTTCCTGCTGCGCGAGGTGACCGCGCTGCCCGGCCGCACCACCACTGGGCTGCTCGTGGGCACCCTCGCGACCGGGATCTGGGGCTGGTACTTCGTCCTCTGCCTGCTCCGCCCGTCGGCGTTGTTCCCCCCATTCCTCGCGCGTTGGCGCTCGCTCGAGCGCCCGGCCTGGATCCTCCTTTTCCTCGTGTTCGGGGCCGGCGGCGCCATCCTCGGCTGGGAGGCGCTGCGCGCCGGACACGCCCTTCCCCTGCGCTTCCTGCTGGGCCTGGCCGTGCCCGCCGCCTACTACTGGTTCGTCGTCCGCCGCGCACCGTCGGGTAGCGGCTTCGTCCTCGAGGAAGACCCTTCGGGAAGCCATCGCCGCGTGCTTTCCGCCGATCTTGGTCTCGTCGATGAGTTCACCCTCTCCGCCGGCGTGCCGCTGCGCCTCGACGCCGGCCCGCGCAACGTCCAAGTCTGGCCGTCCGCCGATTCGCGCTTGCGGGTCCAGGGACTGGACGCCCCCGAGCTGCTCGCCGACGGCGACGGCTTCCGGCTCTCCGGTCGTGCCGGCGATTCCACCCTCACCCTTTGGCTCCCCTCGGGGGCCGCGCTGCGGGGCGCGGGCGCGGGCACCTGGGAGTTCGCGATGGACGGGGTCTGGTCCGGCGATCTCGAGGTCAAAGGCGACACGGTCGGCGTCCTGGCGCGGCGGACCGCGGGCACGCTCGACATCGCCACCGGCGCCGGGGACGTGACCCTGCGCGACGCGCGCGGCCGCATCCGCGTCGCCACCGGGAAGGGAAACATCCTGCTCCGGGCGCCCTCGCCCGAGCGTCTCGAAGCCTCCTCCCAGTCGGGCGACCTCGTGGTGGAGTCGTTCCACCTCGCGACCGGGGAGCACCGCCTGGCCTCGACCGACGGGGCGATACGGATCTTCGGATTCGCCCCGGGCGCGTCCTTCCGCTGGCGCGTGATCTGCGGCTCCGGGACGCTCACCTGGGACGGCACGGAGCAGCTCCGTGGCGGCGGCACCCGCGAAGGCCGCTGGGGCGAAGGCGCGGCCCGGCTCGAGGTGGAGTCGGGCGCGGGCAGCGTCGCCGTTCTGTCGCGGGCGCCGGAGGTGATGACTCCCTCGGGCGCGGTCGAACCCGTGCGCCGGCCCGCGCGGCTGGAGCATCTGAGCCGCCGGGTCTGGGTCGAATTGGGCGAGCACGCGCTCACGCTGATCGGAGTCACTTTGCTGGCCGGCACGCTCAACCTGCTCACGTCGCCGCGCTATCCCTGGTGGAAGTGGGTGCTCGGGACGTGGGCTGTGCTCTACGGGGTGCACGTGGGAATGGCGGTCCGGCGGTGGCTGCTTTACCGCAGGCTGATCGCCCGGCAGCGCGAGGAGGCGCCCGCGCGTCCCGCCTCCGGCTTCACCATCGTGCTCGAGCCGAAGATGTCCTGGACCGCGATCTTCAGCTTGCTGCAAGGGGTCGCGGGCGGGTTCGCGGTGCTCGGCCTGCTCGGGCTTGCCGCGGCGGCGATTTGGGGCGGCAAGCGGCTCGGCATCCCGATGGCCGCGGCCGACGCGCGCATGCTGCTGGAGATCCTCGCCGCCATGACGCTCAGCTTCGCCGCGTTGCCCCTCGGCCTGGGACTGCTGGCGCGGCGCAAGGTGGCGTTCAGCGACGGCCTGCTGCGCGGGCGGATCCTGGCGACGGTGGGCATCGTCTCGGGCGTGGTCCAGGCGCTCGCGGGAACCGGCGGACTCGCGCTGGCCTCCTGGCTGCGGACGCACGAGGCCGCGCCGGCCACGGGAAAGCTCGAGCGCTCGGAGACGGAGACGTTCGAGGCGCCGGTCCCGACCGAAGGCGGGATCGTCGTGATCAACCGCCGCGGGGGCGTGCGCGTGGTGGCGGTGGCGGGCCGGAAGACGATCGCGGTGCGCGAGCGCCGTTCGGTCCGGGGGGATGCGGAAGCCGCGCTCGCCGCCGGCCTGGCTTCGCTGCGGGCGGGGTTGCCGCGGCCGGAGGGGAAGACCTTCCGGCTCGAGGGGCCCGAGCCGCTCGCCGGTGCGGTGGATTGGGAATTGGAGGTCCCGGCGGACTTCGTGGCCGAGTACGAGCTCGAGACCGGGTCCGGAGCGCTCGCGACCTCGGGCACGCGGGGGGAACTGAGCGTACGCGCGGCGGGGGGGGAGGTGCGCGTCGAGAGTCATGCCGGTGACCTGCGGGTGCAGAGCGAGACCGGGGCCTGCTCGGTGCGCGGGGTGACCGGCAGCGTGCGCGTCTTCTCGCAGGCCGGGCGGATGGATGTCGCCGGAGTCGAGGGGTCGGTGGCGATGGAAAGCGATCACGGCGATGCGACCGTGGTCGTCGGCACGAGCGCGCGGGGGACCTGGACGGTGGTTTGCGGTCACGGAGCGGTCGACTGCCGGATCGAGGCACCGGTGTGTCGGGTGGAAGCGGAGGTCGCGACGGGCGAGATCGAGACGGAGCTGGAGGGGGTGCGGTCGGTGACGCGCTCCGGGGCGGTCTTCCGGCGCGGGGAGGAAGGGGCGCCGGTGCGGGTGATTCTGCGCAGCCAGACCGGCCGGGTGAAAGTGCGGTGAGGGGGAGGGCCGGGCAGTGCTGAAGGCTATCCTCGAGATGGTCGGAGACCTGCTGTGGCCTCCGATTTTCAGCGTGGCGATCGTGGGCCATTCCGCCGAGACGCGGAAGGGCGAGGTGCCCGCGGGGCTCCTGCACGACTGGTCGGATGTTGCCCGGGATCTCCGCATCGAGAGCGGGATCATCCGGTGCATCCGGGGCCGCCACGGCGCGACCCTGGAATTCTCTTCCCACATTCCCGAGGTGGCCCGCCAGCGCTTCCGCAACGCGTTCGGGTTGCACCGGGGCCGGTTGTGAAACGGCGGATCGCACGGCAGCTCCGAGGAGCGCGCGGCCGGCGGCGGGACCGTGAAACCGTAGCCATCGTGGCGCGGATGGACGCGAGCCCGGCCGCGGCGAGCACCGGGCGATGATGCCGACGACGCCCAACACGGCGCCGGGGAAAAGGACAACCGGATCCATGGAGGGCTTCGCAAGCGACGCCGCTACGGTAGCTGCGGTGGCGTGCGGAGTCCAGCGGCGTGGGTGTCGTGTGTTGCGCACCGCCTCGGCGGCGGACGACTCCGGAATCGTTGCGGCCGACTTCCCGGAGACATCGGCCGACTCCGGATTCATGGCGGACCGCTCCGGAGTCCCTCCGGCCGGCTCGGATGTAGCGCCGGACGGCTTCGGTCTTACCCCGGACGAGTCCGGTTTCAGTCCGGACGACTCCGGCGCGATCTCGGACGACTCCGGCCTCATCCCGGACGACTCCGGAGTGGTTCCGGACGACTTCCCCGCTTTTGCGGACGACTCCGGCGTGGTTCCGGACGGCTTCCCCAGGGGTGGCAGAAACGCCCGCGGGATTGCGTTGACCCCGCCGCCTCTCTGTGATACGGTGACGGATCGTCTGGAGAGCACGTCATTTGCAGTTCAAGGGAGAGACGACCATGGCCGACGACAAGAGGCCCAAGTGGGACGCGGGAGTAGCTCAGCGAGCTGGGCTGAAGGCGGCCGCGCTCGCGGTGCCGCACCGCGAGGTTCTCGACAAGCGCTTGGAACCGGGCGTGATCGATGGCTTGGTGGCCGACAACGATGCCTTCCGCGACGCGAAGTCGAGCACGCCCGCAGCGCGTTCCGACAAGGAGGGTGCGACGCTGACCCAGAATCAAGCGGCGCAGAAGGGCGCCGATCTGGTGATCCTGATGCGCACGAGCGCGCGGCTGGTCAAGCCGAACGACAAAGCTCTCCACAAGAAGCTCGGCGTTGGCAAGAAGGTGGACCCGGGCAAGGTCAGCTCGGTCGAGGGCGCACTCGAGACGATCCTGAAAGCCAACGTGAAGAATGCGACGAGGATGCGCCATGCCGGGATCCTCCCGGAGGACATCGAGCGCGCGACGACCTACAAGGACGCGCTCTCCGGGGCGGACAAGGATCAGGAGGGGAAGAAGGTTTTCTCCAAGGGTACGACCTCGACCCGCGACGAGATCCAAATGCGCGTCGAGGCTGCGGTCGGCAAGATCGCGGGCGTAGCGGGGCTGGCGTTCATCGACAACAAGGCCTTGGCGAAGCAGTTTGCGGCCCTGATCCCCGGGAAAGGCGAGAAGACGGACGAGGGCGGAGAAGACCAGGGGGGCGGGGGGAAGTAGTCGTGCGTCCGGCCGTGTGCCGGCGCTGTCGGGAGGAGGCATCCCTGACGGCGGGGACCATCGTGCCCGCATACGAAAAGGGCAAGAGGGCAAAGCGCGATCAGGTTCCCGCCGCCACCACCACACGGAACCCGGCTTCATCGTTGCGCCCCAATTGGCGATACACGCCGCGGTAGGTGCAGCGCAAGGCAAAGTCAGCGGCGTTTCTCGAACCTGTACGATCGCGTCGAGAGCACCTTCACCACCTGGATGACGAACAGGTACGGGGGCCTTCACAACCAGCCGGCCACGCCCCCGGTGATGCTCCATCACCTGCCTCGCTACCTCTCCCGTCGAATTCGAGACCAAGGCGTCTCGAAGATCGCCCTTCTGGTGATGGACGGTCTTTCCCTGGATCAATGGGTGACGATCCGACAAGAGCTCGTGTCCGCCATGGGCGCGCAATGGAGCATGCGCGAAGGGGCGGTTTTCGCCTGGGTCCCCACGGTGACTGCGGTTTCACGCCAGGCCGCCTTCGCCGGAAAGCTGCCTCTGTTCTTCAGCGGCAGCCTGTTCAGCACCGACAAGGAACCGGATCTCTGGAATCAGTTCTGGTCCGACCAGGAGTTCCTGCCGAACGAGGTCGGTTACGCCAAGGGACTGGGAAGCGGACCGTTCCCTCAGGTAGAGGAGCTCATCGCGCATCCGAAGATGCGAGTTCTCGGCCTGGTCGTGGACAAGGTCGATCGCATCATGCACGGCATGGAGCTTGGAGCGGCGGGGATGCACAACCAGGTCCGCCAATGGGCTCGCGAGGGACACCTCCACCAGCTCCTCACGCTCTTGACGGTCGCTGGCTACGAGGTCCACATGACCGCCGATCACGGGAACATCGAGGCCGTCGGCATCGGGCGACCGGCGGAGGGCGCCACGGCGGACCTCCGCGGCGAGCGGGTGCGCGTGTTCCCGGACGACATCCTTCGACGCCGGGTCAAGGAGCGGTTCCCGGACTCGATCGAATGGCCCACGCTCGGCCTGCCCGACGACTACCGCCCGCTCTTGGCCGCAAGACGTGATGCCTTTGTCACCAAGGGAGAGCGGGTCGTTGGCCACGGGAGCATCTCCGTCGAGGAGGTCATCGTCCCTCTGGTCTGCATTGGTCGGGGGACGGGGGCATGACCGACCGACGGCCTGCCATCGGAATCGATCGGAAGATCCGCCTGACGTGGCTCGATGCCGCCGCCGGTATTGTTGGCCGAAACACGACGCGTTCGGAGATTCGGGGCCAGCTCGACAAGGCCCTTGGCCAGGACGTGGCCGGTGAAGGCTCTCACAGTGCGCGAGGCAAGACTCTGACGGTCCTACTCCACATCTGGCTACAGGTGCCTCCCGACCTACGTGCTTTTCGAGATCATGGGGCAACGTTGTTCCGGCAAGTTGCTCCACGCGATCGTATCTGCCTGCACTGGGGTATGACGCTGTCCACGTATCCGTTCTTTCGTGATGCTACGGTCAGCATCGGCCGTCTGCTTCAGCTTCAGGGCACTGTGGCACTCAGCCAGCTCACGCGGCGAATGACCGAGACTTGGGGGCAGCGAACGACTCTGGTTCGCGCCGCGCAACGTGTCGTGCGGAGTCTCGTCGAGTGGGAAGTTCTCGCCGAGTCGAAAGACCGCGGCGTCTACGAGGCAACGCCACAACGAAGTGTTCCGAATGCAGAGATCGCGATCTGGATGCTCGAGTCCCTCCTGCGGGGAGGACGAACGGAAACTGCGCCGTTCCGGGAGCTCATTCAGTCCCGAGCGCTTTTTCCCTTCTCGATGACCGTGCGCCCTGCCCTGGTGAGAAACTGCGCGAGGTTGGAACTTGTCCGGCAAGGTCTGGATGAGGACGTGGTCGTCCTCCGGTCCAACCCTGAGGTCGTGCAGAGTAGCTTGTTCTGAAACGTGCCCGTGACGCTCGGGATAGCCACTGATGGCAGCAGCCGAAGCTCCGAAGCCCGTTCGGGAATACCGGTTCGTAGCGAACCTGCGGGAGGACGATCTGCCCGCGTTCCGGGAGGCTCTGGTCGATCTTGCAGGTGGCTTCACGGAGATCGGCACGACCCAGGGAACGCGCTACATCGTCGGGCTGAGGGGACGCGGCGCCAGGCAGCGCGTCCGGCGGCTTCTCGAAGAGTGGGGACCCCGAACGCGCGACAGCAAGATCGACCTGGAAGATCGCTCGACCGCAGAGGACCGAGACGCGCTCTACTTCCTCCTGCCGCTTCACTGGAACCCGGACCCGGCGGGAGGGACGCGGCGTCCCATGTTCACGATCTGTCGGGGATTTCACCCTCGACAGCAGGTGGAGAGAGTACGACAATGACAAGTAGGTACGTGGATGCAGTTCGGATCGCTCTTGTGGAGGCCCAGAAGCTCGTGCCAAGAGATGATTGGTCAAAGGCAAAGTCGCGGCAAATTGCAGGTCGGGCGATGTCTGCCTGGATACAGGACGGGTGCCGGCCATCGGACGACCACATGAGGATGGGTCCAGTCCGGCCTCCGAGGGCGCGCTCTGGTAGATCTGGCCCGAGCAATCAATCCGGGGGGCCGGTACCACCGCTCCGCTGGAAGCCGAGTCTGGCAGCCGATTGCAGTAGCCTGACCGATTACTTTAGAAACGCCAAGTGGGGCACGTACTGGGAGACAATCGCGCTCCGGTGTGGATTCAAGAAGCGCGGCGACGAACGCTGGATCGCGGCAAGAACCATCTCCGATCTCGCCGAAGTACTGATTGCTGTCCGCACCCACAATCTTGGACAGTTCCATGACCTACTTTGCGAAATGAGTTTGAGGGATTGCACCTATCTGAGGGCGCTGTCCCGACGACGCTGTATCCCAGTAAGCGGCTACAACGTGATCGTGTTGCTCATCTGCCTACACCGGCGGCTAGCGCCGGATACAATACGTGGGATTGGATTCCCAGCACCGATACAAGAACTGATCGCCTCGGCATCGAAATTGATAAGGTCGTAAACGTTCCAAGTAGTGCGCCTTTCACCCCGTCCTTCCGCGCCCACGGCTGTTGCAGAACATCCACTTCGCTGCAGGGGCAGCCTCGGGTGAAGCCGAGCCAGGCGTAGCGGTTGCGCGGCCGATGGACGCGCGCCCGGCCGCACGCTAGAATCCGGTGCCAGATCGGCCAGGCACCTCGACCAGGTGGACTTCGCATGCCCACGGGTCCGCAGCGCATTCCCTCCACCACCGAGAAAGTCCTTTCCGGCAAGACGCTCGACTCCGCGAGCCAAACCCGTACGGGTCCGGGCGAGGCCAACTGGGAGCCGTCGGGAGGTGCGGTCGGCCGGTTCCAGCTGAGGGAGCGGCTGGGAGGCGGTGGCTGGGGCGTGGTCTGGCGCGCGTGGGATCCCGGGCTGCAGCGCGAGGTCGCGCTCAAGCTGATCCGCTCGGACGACCCCGCCGTACATGAGCGCTTCGCCCGCGAGGCCCGCGCGGCGGCGGGCCTGCGCCACCCCGGCATCGTCACCGTCCACGACGTCGGGATCGAGGCCGGACGCCCTTGGCTGGCGATGGAGGTCCTCGCCGGCGGCACGCTCGAAGCCCGTCTCGGGACGGCGAGCGAGTCGGGCCCGATCCGGGGCGAGTCGCTGCGCGAGCTCGTGGCGATGCTGGCGGAGGTGGCGTCGGCGGTCGGGTACGCGCACGGGCAGAACGTGGTGCATCGCGACCTGAAGCCCGCCAACGTGCTCATCGACGAAGCCGGACGGGCGCGGGTCGCGGACTTCGGGCTCGCCTGGGCCCTGGAGGAGGACCCCTCGAGCCGGCTGACCTCGGCCGGTGAGGTCCTGGGCACTCCGCCCTACATGAGCCCCGAGCAGACGATCGGCCGACCCCAAGGGGTGGGTCCGCCCGCGGACGTATGGGCGTTGGGCGTGGTCCTGTACCGCATCCTCACGGGCGCCTTTCCTTTCCTGCACGATTGCCTCGGACCCCTCTTCGCGGCGATTCGCGAGGCTGATCCGAAGCCGCCGCACGCCTGCGCGGACGGGGTTCCGGAAGATCTCGCAGCCGTCTGCTTGAAAGCGCTCGAGAAGGACCCGAAGCGGCGCTTCGCCGCGGGCGACCTCGCCGCCGAGCTCAGCCGGTGGCTGCGCGGAGAGCCGACCGAAACCCGACCGGCGGCGCGGACCGCGCGCATGCGGCGCTGGTTCGCGGCCCGGTGGGCGTTCGTGGCCGTGGGGGTGGCGCTGGCCGCGGCGGCGGCGTCCGTTGCGCTCGAGCGCCGCCGGGCGGAGGAAGATCAGGTGCGCGCGGCGCTCGCTGGGATCGCCGCCGACATGAAGACGATGCGCGAGCGCGAGCGGCACCTCGTGGCTTCACCCGAGGCCAAGGACGCGATGGCAGAGCAGTTCCTGCCCCGGATCGAAGCCGTGCTCGGGGACGGACCGCTGCGTGGAGAGGCCTATTCCTGGCGCGGGAAAGTGGCATGCCTGACCGGCGGCGAAGCGGCGGGGGGCACGGGTTTCGATCGGGGCTGCCGTGAGGCGCCGGAGCGGGCCCCGGTGTGGGCCTTGCGTGGGATGCACGACCTCGACCGGTACGCGGGGTGGCGCCCGCTGCCTGCGCCGATACTCGGCGCCGCGGGGATTCGCTTCCCGGCGCCCCGTCCCGAGACCGTCCTCGAGGCCGCGCTCCGGGTGCGCGCGCTCGCGGACCTGGACCGCATGCTGGCGCTCGGCGATCGGGAATTCGGACCGGACTTTGCGCGCCACGGCCGCGCGATCGCCGCCCTCTGGTCGCCGGAGCCCGGGGGCGCCGAGGCGGCGAGCCGGCTTCTGGCCGGGGCCGCCCTGCCGCAAGCCCGATACGTCCGTGGACTGGCGCTCTTTCAGCTCGGCCGGTTCGCGGAGTCCGCCTCGGAGCTGGACGCTGCGGTGGCCGCATGGCCGACGCTCGCACCCGCGCTCCATGCGCGGGGACTGGCGCTCGCCGCGGCAGCGTTCGCAGAGACGGCGGCGGGCCGTGATCCGGGGGAACTGCGCCGGCGCGCGCTGGCCGATCTTGACGCCACCCTCGAGCGCGCGCCCGAGTGGGCCGACGCCTGGTGTGATCGCGGCCTCTGCCGGCTCCAGGCGCATGACGACGAGCGGCGGCGCGGCGGCACCGCCGGAGCGCTGCTGGCGGACGCGGTGGCGGACTTCGGGCGGGCGCTCGAGCTCAGTCCGGACGCGGTCGTCGCGCTGGCCAACCGTGCCACGGCGTTCCGTGCGCTGGGATTGATCGAGAGCGCGGCCGGAGGCGATCCCCGCGTTCGCTATCGCATGGCGATCGCGGACCTCGACCGCGGCCTGGCCCGGGAACCGTCGAGCGTCCTGCTGCTCGCGGACCGCGGCGCGATCCTGCGCAGCGTCGGCCAGGCGGAGTCCGCGCGCGGCGGCGACCCGCGCGCGACGCTGCGGGAGGCGCTCGCCGCGTACGACGCCGCCTGCGCTCAGGCCCCGGGCGATCCCGTCGCCCTCGTCGGACGCGCGACGACCCAGACCCTTCTGGGTTGGGCGGAGGGGGAGAGGGATCGGGACCCGACGCTCTCCTGGCGCGCCGCGGAGCAGGACTGCGCGGAGGCGCTGCGCCGGTTGCCCGGCTTTTCCGAAGCGCTGCGCTGCCGCGGGGAGCTCTGCTGGCGCCGCGCCGAATGGACGGGGCGGCACGGCGGCGATCCCCGCGGCGGGTTGTCCGCTGCGGTGGACGCGTTCACCGCGGCCCTGGCGTCCGCGCGAGAGCCGGCAGGCATCCTGGACGGTCGGGGCAGCGCGTTCTCCGACTTGGGGCTGGCGCAATCGACGCGCGGACAGGACCCGGGCGAGGCCTACCGGAAGGCGATCGCCGATTTCGCGGCCGCGGTCGCGCGCCAGCCGCGCTACGCGCTGGCGTTGACCCACTCCAGCGCGGCCTGGCGGCGGCTGGCACAGGCCGAAGAGAGCGCGGGAGCGGATCCTTCCGCCAGTCTGGAACAGGCCCGGAAGGCGGCCGACGCGGCGCTGGCGATCTCGCCCGGTCTGGCCGACGCCTGGGCCGACCGGGCCCTCGCGGGCTGGCGTTCGGCGCTGCGAGAGACCGCGCGGCGGGAGGATGCGCGTCCCACGCTGCAGCGCTCGATCGCCGATGCCGACGAGGCGCTGCGGCGCTGCCCTGGCTTCGCCAAGGCGCTGGTGGTCCGCGGCGCGGCCTGGGCCGACCTCGGCCGGGTTCGATCCGCCCGGGGTGACGACCCGCGGGACTGCCTGCGCAAGGCGATCGCCGACGCCGATGCGGTCTTGCACGCGAGCCCGGGCCACGCGATCGCGCGGTTCAATCGCGGCAATGCCCGCATCGAACTGGCGCGCGCAGAGACCGAGCGCGGGGGCAACCCGACCGCGCACTGGCAGGCCGCCGAAGCCGACCTGCGCTCCGCGACCGCCGGAGAGCCGCGGGCATGGCTCAATCTGGGAACGCTCCTGCGCGGCCAGCGGAGATTGGACGAGGCGATCGCCGCGTTCGCCGCGGCGGAGCGCGCGGTTCCAGGGGCGGCCGCCTGGGCGCGTTCGCGGATCGAGGAAGCCGAACGCACGCGTGCGGAGCTCGAACGGGTGCAACCGTGGCTGTCCGAGTTGCGTCGCGCCGCGGTCCGGGACGGCTCGGAGAAAGCGCTCGCGGCGATGGCGCACACGCTCGCCGCGCTCTCCGAAGCGGAGCGCCGCGTCGCCGAGCAGGACCCGACCCTGCGCAGGAACCGGGCCACGGCGCACTACAACCTCGCCTGCATGGACGCCGCGACCGACGCCGAAGCGGCGTTCCGCCACCTCGATGAGGCGTTCCGGAACGCGACGTGGTCGCGCGCCCAGTTCGCGGGGGATCCCGATCTCGCCCCGCTCCATGGCGACCCGCGCTGGCCCGGGCTGCTCGCGGCGTGCGGAGAGTAGCCATGTGTCGCGTCCAGTCTAAGATTGTGGGTTCCGCCGAGGCGATTTTGGCCCCGGGCGAGGCGCGAGGAGGAGGCGATGCCCGAGAGCATCGCCGACAGGC
>ORJL011426968.1_pt1 | contig 24253 bp, 21 predicted proteins | sample 1779941 | NCBI WGS metagenome assembly ORJL01 (sample SAMEA104232317, study PRJEB22302) | groundwater metagenome | biome: forest; feature: aquifer; material: groundwater | place: USA | collected 2011-08-07 | depth 5.8 m
AGCCCTTCCCCTCTTCGGATTCAAACCAAGTTTTAACGCCGATCTTTTCGGCAAGCAAGGCGACAATAGCAAGACCCGGCCCTGTACCGCTTGGCCTTACCAACTCAGCATTTGAGGCGCGGTAGAATTTTTCGAAAATTTTGCTCTGTTCATCTTTGGGAATACCGATACCGCTATCTTTTACAAAAAACGTCACACTTTCTGTTTCTTCTGTGGCACCCAAAATAACTTCCTTACCGGATTCTGAATATACTATTGCGTTGGACACAAAACTCTCCAAAACATTGGTCAATATTTGCTTATCAGTTTCGATAATTATCTCTGTAAGATCTTTTGTCGCGTCAACAAATGCAATTCCTTTATTCTTAGCCGCCGCCCCCAGCATGGTGGATATCTCTCCATAAAAACTTGCGACGGAAATTTTTTCGTTTTTTATAGGTGTATCCCCGCTCTCAAAACGCAAAACGTTTAACATATCCTGCACCAATCTGATCATCCGCTCATTAATATTATAAAGTTCGGCGAGATATTCTTCCTGTGCCACAGTAAGCGTGCCGTGGATTCCCCGCCGTAATGTTTCAATAAGCCATTTAGTGCCGGAAAGTGGTGTACGAAGCTGATGGGACGCGAGCTGAAGAAAATTCACGCGCATTTTTTCCAATTCTTTTTCTTTAAAAATATCGCGGAACACTTCGATCGCTCCATCAATTTTTTCATTTAAGATCATTGGTGCCGCTGTAATAGCTGCGGGAAAGCGCGTTCCGTCTTTTCTCACGTAGTAATGACCAATATTAGAAACATTAGTAGTGGTAGTAGTAGTAGTACCGCTTGCTAAAGCTATAAATACAGGACGCTCTTCCTTGAGAATGGGTTTTCCCTCTATATCCTCTGTCGGCACTACGTCCTCAAGCGGTTTGCCGATAGCTTCCTCCATGTTCCACTTAAGCATGACCTCTGCGGCAGGATTCATAAGAATAATTTTACCGTTTTTATCCGTAGCAATGACCCCGTCACCAATACTTGCCAAAAGCACTTCATCTTTTGCTTTAGCGCGAGCAAGCACTTCCGCCTCAACTTCAAGGTCTTCTAGAACATTTCGTGCGGCTATTTTCGCGTATATTAAATCTTGCTCTATCTTCTTCCTGTCGGTGATATCATGAAATTCAGCCACAAAAAATTTCCCTTTTGGGGAATAAACTGAAACTAAAAACCATTTCGCTACAGAATCAATATGCGTTTCAAAAACTTCCGGCTTATTGCTCAAAGAAACCCGTCCGCAAACCTCAAATAATTCCGGATTAGACAGGTTAACTCCCGGAATAAGTTCTGTGATTTTCTTTCCTTCAACCTTTTCCAATCCCATCAACTTTTCAAATTTTTTGTTAACCTTTATATAAATAAAATCAACCGGATGTTCTTGCGTATCAAAAACCATTTGGCAATAAATCCACCCGTCAAACGCATTATCAAAAATTGATTCATAAAGGGCTTCGCTGGGCTGAGGAGCTTTAGGTTTCATTCTTGTTTACCATTTTTATGATTGCCGTTGCCGTTTTTGTGCGCGCCATTGCCGTTTTCAATCAGTTTTTCCAACTTCTTAATTTCTTCTTTAAGTTCCACCATTTTTACTTCTCTCCCTATCATGGTTTTATTAAGCGTTTCCAATTCTTTAACTCTAGTTTCCAGCTCCCCTGTCCGCTCGGCTATTTTGACCTCAAGCGTTTTGGTATACACTTCTAATTCGGTTTCAAGATGCTTTCTTACTGTAATATCTTCTATAGCCAAGATAATCAATTGGTCCGCGTCTACTTGTCTCGCGTTAAGCAACATTGTTTTTTCCCCAATTGTTTCAAAGGCGTGCGTAACATGATAATCTTTTACAACTTCTTTCTCCGGTAAGATTTCTTCCAGCAAGCTTCTGAGCTCAGGAATATCCCATTGGCCATTACCCAGATCATAAATAAATTTACCCTCTGTTTCATCCGCTGAAACTTTAAAGGTTTCATAGAAAGTCGGATTCGCAGAAAGTACCTTAAGCTTGGGGTCAAGAATTAAGAACTCTTCTCTGGCAACTTCTACCAACGTTTTCATGTAGTGCAGGGCGAGCTCGCGGGATCCTTCCGGCTTAATTGGATCGTTTTTTTTATTTTCCATATTTTTATTTTTACGCCTTTTCATTACTCCAGATTCAGAGTAATAAAAAAAGTAATTAAAATTATTACTATTTGAATAACGCCGACTGCTATCACGGCGGCAGTCAGCCGCTCCATTTGCTTTACGGATCCTTTTGTTGTCTCTGCTAGGCGATCAGCGGAGATTTCGTTGCTTTGACTAAGTTGCTCAGCGGATTCTTGTGTTGTTTTTGCCAATAGTTCGGCTGACGCTTCCGTTGTTTTTGCCAATAACTCAGCGGAAATTTCGTTACTTTTGCTAAGTTGCGCGGCTGACGCTTCCGTTGTTTTTGCCAATAGTTCGGCTGACGCTTCCGTTGTTTTTGCCAGTAATTCAGCGGAAATTTGCGTTGTTTTTGCCAGTAACATGCTCGCATCCACAAGCTCTTTGGCTCTATTGGCGGTTATCAGACCGGTTGCAGCTAAGAGTTTACCGTCTGCGACTGGTTGCTTCCCCTCTATATGCTGTTTGAGTATGTCTTCGGGATTCATATACTAAGTATAACACACTAACACGTAAGTGACATTTCGTGGTATAATTAATATCGTAAGAATTATTCTATTTAAAAATCTAAATCGTCTACACATAAAAATATATGGACTCATCTACATCCCCCACAACAAAACCGCTATACCGAGGCACTCAAATTGTCTGGTACATTCTTGGTGCTATAGAAATATTATTATTGTTTAGATTTGTTTTAAAATTGCTTGGCGCAAACCCCGAAGCCGGCTTTACCAGTTTCATTTATGGCTTATCAAAGATTTTTGCGGCCCCGTTCTTGAGCGTATTCCGTATTACAACCGTTGAAGGCAGTATTTTTGAATGGACCACGCTCCTAGCCATGCTGGTATACGCGATTATAGCTTTTGGGATCACTAAAGCGCTTGTCATGGGGAAAACCGTATCTACTCCTGAAGCCGCGGCCAAACTAGACGACCAAAATAAATAAATTATAATTAATTATACATATATGGGAATCATTCTTTGGATTATATTCGGTGCATTAGTCGGTTGGATCGCCTCTATTATCATGAAAACTGACGCTCAACAGGGAGCATTAATGAACATTATTGTTGGTGTAATTGGCGCGGTCATAGGCGGATGGATCATGAGCGTTGTCGGAGGAGGCGGAGTTGGAGGATTTAATCTATACAGCTTTCTTGTAGCCTTACTTGGAGCGTGTATATTCATTGCTATTTTAAAAGCATTAAGACATTAATATAACTAAAAAGCTAATAATAATTAATTAACTAATATATATATGTTCAAAAAAATCTCAACATCAACAGCTGTATTGGCTATTGCGTTTACATTTGGTCTGGGCGGCCCAATGCTCGCACTAGCGGCAACAACGCCAACTCTTAGTGCGTCAGCAACATACGGCATTCTTAGCAGCACCTACACCAACACTGCGGCAGGAACAACGGTTAACGGAGATGTCGGATTCACTACAGGACCGGCAGTTGCTCCCTTAGGCGTTCATACTAACTACGGATCCGGCGCGCCATATGCTACGGCGGGCACAGATCAAGGTAGTGTTTTATCTGCTTTAGCTTCTCAAGCGTGTACATTCACATTCGCGCCCGGAGCAATTGATCTTGCTACTGATACTACACACGGCCCAATCGGAGTTTACACACCGGGAGTTTATTGCACTGCGTCATCAAGCGCCGCATCCATTGGAGCAGGAGGAATTACTTTGAATGGCGCGGGAACATACATCTTTAGAATAAATGGTGCGCTTACTACGGTGGCCAATTCTGTGGTCACATTAGCTGGTGGCGCTTCGTCATGCGATGTATTTTGGACACCAACTTCTGCTACAACACTTGGCGCCAACTCTACGTTCGTTGGAACTGATATTGATGCTTCGGGTATTACTATAGGCAGCACTGTAAACTGGACAGGAAGAGCTTTGGCATTTGGCGGAACAGTTTCAACAACTACAGACACTATTACCGTACCTTCATGCGTGGTCATCCCTCCTGCGTCCGCTACTCTTCACGTTGTAAAACAAGTTATAAATGATAACGGCGGCACCGCAACTGCCTCTTCCTTTAATCTGCATGTAAAACTTTCCGGCACTGATGTTACGGGAAGTCCTGCGGTTGGAATAGTATCACCGGGAAGAACCTATACTCTCGCTGCAGGCACATACGTTGTCAGCGAAGATGCAAATGCCTCTTATACGCAAAGTTTCATCGGAGCTTGTAATTCAAGCGGTAGCGTGACGCTCACCGCAGGCACTGATGTAACTTGTACGATCACGAATAACGATATTGCGGCCGTAGTTATCCCGCCACCAGCTCCTCCGGCATTACCGAGCACAGGAATTGCTCCCGATGAGAATAATGCTTCTCGAAATATGGTTTTGATTGCGAGTATCTTTGCAATTTCAAGTCTCTTCTATTTTGTCCGAAGAAAACAAACAAATTAATCTAAACTAAATAATATAAATAAAACTTATGAAAATATTTAATAAAATTTCAGTATCATTAGTTGTATTAGCTGTTGCATTTACGCTTGGACTGGTTGGTCTAGTCGGAGTTAAAGCCGCAACAACAGTAAACCTTGGCACAGCCGATAGTTTTGCAATCCTATCCGGCGCGTCTATCGTGGACAGTAATGTCTCGAATATTATTAGCGGAGATGTCGGATTAAGTCCCGGCACTGCATTCGGCGCATTAACGTCGGCAGAAGTAGCGGGGACAATATATGCTGTTGACGCCACGGGTCCTGACGGCGCTCTAGGAAATAACCCCGCCTTAGTGAATGGAGCCAAAACTGCTCTGGTCACAGCCTATGATGCCGCCGTGGCGCAAGCACCAATCGCCCAGGTCGGCGACCTTGGCGGCGTAACACTAACACCAGGCGTATACGAGGATAACAACGCCCCAGACTCAATGGCGATCACTGTAGGGACAAAAATTCTAACGCTCAACGGTCAAGGCGACGCCAACGCAGTATTTATATTCAAATCTGGCTCCACACTTACCACAGCGGCTGGCGCGCAGGTTAGCTTGATCAACGGTGCCCAAGCCTGCAATGTCTTTTGGCAAGTTACCAGTTCCGCGACACTTGGAACCGGTACCCTTTTCAAGGGAAACATTCTTGCTTTAACATCTATCACAGATAATGGTGGGTCAACTGTTGAGGGAAGATTGCTGGCAAGAAATGGCACGGTTACATTAAACAACACCACTGTTACTAAAGCTACATGTGTGACTGCTCCAGTTATAATACCGACCCCTTCTGGTGGCAGTAATCCAACACCCGTTCCTCCCTTAATTAGCGTAACGAAAATTCCAACTCCATTATCTTTACCCGCGGGACCAGGTTCGGTCACATACGATTATACGGTTTTGAATATCGGAACAGTCGCAATGAGCAATGTTACGGTTGCCGATAATAAATGTCCTATTGTGACCTTTATTTCAGGTGACACTGATAACGATACATGGCTTGATACCAATGAAACCTGGATGTACCGCTGTACAACAACGCTCGCGCTAACCACCACAAATACAGTTACGGCAACAGGTATCGCTAATGGCCTTACCGCAATCGATACCGCAAACGCAACGGTTATTGTCGGCCTGCCGATAATACCGCCGTTAATTCACATAGTTAAAGTGCCGAATCCGTTAACTCTTCCCTCTGGCGGTGGAGCAATAACCTACAACTATACCGTAACCAACCCCGGCACTGAGCCATTAAACACTGTCAGCGTTGTTGATGACAAATGTACCGGTTTGCCGGGTCGCGTTATAGGACACCCCGGAGATCTTAATCAAAATAACTTGCTTGAAAGCAATGAATCCTGGTCCTTCACGTGTCAAACAAATATTACACAAACAGTAACAAATACTGCCACAGCCGAAGGCAGTGCCAATGGACTGACCGCTATCGATTTCGCGCTTGCTACTGTTGTAGTAGCGCCTCCAGTTGTACCATTATTGCCAAATACCGGGACTGCTTCTGACGATAACGGTACTCCGTGGAATATCGTTATACTGGCCAGTATCTTTGCGGTTTCTAGTCTCTTCTACGTTATCCGAAGAAAGCAAACAAATTAGTTTAACAATCTAGAAGAAACAATAGATAAGAGCCAGACGAGTTTTTGTCTGGCTCTTATGGCAAATGAGTTTTGTAAAATCTATGCCCAGAAATACAACCCCGCACTAAAACCTGATGGTTTAGTACGGGACTCCGCTCACTCCTGTTCGCTTCGCTTCTTTATTCGCTGGAAGCAAGGCCCTGTAGTGAACGGGAACGTTCTACTACTGGGTTGATATACTGGGTATGCGATCTAAAGCTTCAATAAAATGTTCGCTGTTTATTGTGGGTATTGCATTCTTTTCAATAATTATTTCCTTTTTGGTTCTTGATTTGCCCGGGCAAAGTTTTTATACGAAACCAACCTCGCTTATTGGCAGTCAGACCCCGCAAAATATGAGCTATCGCATTAATATATTCAAAGAGACGCAAGAGAATGAAAACTTTCGTCGCGTGTTGTTCACGGGTCCCAAAAGCCAATTAGTCGTTATGAGTATTCCTCCAGGTGAGCAGATTGGTGAGGAAACACATAACTACACCGAACAGACACTTTTCTTTCTTTCGGGGGTGGGTGAAGGCGCGCTTGATGAAAACAAGTTCCCAATTGGCCCGGGTGATGTTGTTGTCGTAACTGCGGGCACCAAACATAATTTTCGCAATACCGGTACCGAAGCCCTTAAATTATACACGGTTTACGCCCCTCCAAATCATATTGACGGTCGAATACATAAAACCCGCTCTGAAGCTGAGGCCGATACCGCAGACGAAGCTGTCGGCGAAACAGAACCATTAAAATAGTAAAGATTATCTTTTTTAGAGACTGTACAATAAATAAAAAATAAGACTGAATAATAACTTCTTTGCTCCTTATTTTAATAACTTTTATGGCAATTAAAATTATCAGACATCAAAATAAACCTCTAGCAAGTGCTTCCGGTTAATAATTGTTAGTAAGTCTATGAAATTGAAAACACTATTAAAACAAAAAATATTATTAATTGCTTTCATAGGATTTATATTTTCTCCGTTCTTTGTTTTTTATTTTTCTCAACATAGTTTCAACATACCCGTTAACGAACAAACACAAAGCGGATCCGCACTACTCCTGAGAGAACAAGTTGTTGAAAATCTTGCCGCTTCCCCGAAACAAGAAGATGCGCGTTACGGATTGCCAATACGACTTAAAATTCCAAAAATCAAGGTTGACGCTGCTGTCGAATATGTCGGACGCACACCTGAAGGCGCAATGGATGTGCCAAAAAATCAAGAAAATGTAGCATGGTTTGAACTTGGACAGCGTCCCGGGGAAAATGGAACCGCCGCTATTGCCGGACATTATGGACGAAAAAACAATAGAGCATCGGCTTTTGATACTTTATATAAATTACGTAAGGGTGATAAAATATATGTTGAAGACGACAAGGGAGAGGTTATTACTTTTGTGGTGCGCGAAAGCCGAAGATACGATCCGGATGCAGACGCTTCCGATGTGTTTGGTTCAAACGATGGAAGGTCACACCTTAATCTCATTACTTGTGAAGGGGCTTGGGATGAAGCTTCCCAAAGCTATTCCCACAGGCTCGTGATATTTACAGATAAAGAAGTAGAATAGAACATATAAAAGTCGAAAAAATAATAATATTATTTAATAAAAATAATAAATTAAAAATATGCTTTGGACAATTATCATAATCTTATTGGCGCTTTGGTTTGCTGGATTTATTTTTAAAATAGCGGGTAAATTTATTCATGCTTTACTCATCATTGCGCTTGTTGTGATCATTTTTGGTCTTTTGTTTTAGAGAGATAAATTTAAAAAAATAATTAAAAAATAAATAAAAAAATATGAAGAAAAAAAGAATCAACAAAAAGAACGTTAAGAAAACTGAAGGAAAATTTTTACAAGGCGCTTTAGTCGGAGCAGTGCTCAGTATTGCGGCCGGAATGCTTTTGGCGCCTGAATCAGGAAAGAAAATGCGCAAAGATATAATAGAACTCTCCGGGGATTTCTATCGCTATATCGCACCGCAAGTAAAGAAATTTGCGCGCGTGGGTGAGGCGGAATTAAACGAATTAATTACCCAAGGCGTAAAGAATTATGCCAAAGCCAGGAAACTCTCAAATGCTGAAGAAAAAATACTTGCCAAAGAAGCAAAGCGCTCTTCAAGGCACATCGTAAAGCATTTACGGTAAGAATTAATCTTATACTTTCTAAATCCTTACAAAAAATCACCTTACAAAATAAGGTGATTTTAGTTGGATTATTTGATTACAATGCTACGGCTTCGGTGTAATTTCTGCATAGGCAAAAGCTGCGGGCTTTTGACCGACAAGATTAAATGTATAAATCCCCCACCCTTCTTGCGGACCGGAGTCATCAAGACGATACCACATGGTTCGTTCAACAAAAGAAAGCGCGTCGGTAACCTGATAGAGTTCCCGCACATAAGAAGCCTGTGTTTGTTCGCTGACATATCCTTGTTGCGCAGGATCAGTAGGCCAGCCAATTTCTGTTATCCATATTTTTTTATCCAAATCTCCATTTTTTTCCATAATACTTTTTATGCTCAAAAGGTAATCCTTTAGATAAAGTGAAGGGGCTAAAGGAGGGTTATATGGATGAAGTGCCAAAATATCGAAATAATTTTTAGCCCCCTGAGAATAAAGTTCTTGCAAAAACCCTCCGACGGCTTGGTTGCTTACGCCCACCAACCCCGCGGCAAGCACTTGAGCATTCGGATTAGCTAATTTTATCGCCTGATAGGATTTTTGAAGTAATAACGCATACGCATCGGGATTGGGCGATGGGCTCCAAAAAGAAGCTTCATTTGGTTCGTTCCATATCTGCCATTGCCTTACCGAAGGCGCGTATTTTACTATTTTTGAAACATTAACCGCAAAAATATCAAAGTCCTCAGGAGGCGTAACAGGCTGGTTGGCTCCGCCAAGAGGCGGATTCATAAGAATCGGCAACACGTCAATTTTATTTGTACGTGCCTTTTGGGTATCGGCTTCAAGCTTATTGCCTATATTCGCCGCTTCCTGTTCCGAAAGCACGCTACGCGAAACATTAATTTGAAATCGCGCCGTATCTACTCCTAAAAAAACAAGCGCTTGCATAACATCTGTTCTGTCCAAATCAGAAATTCCTAAACCATATGGACCCGGACACGCTTCCGGAATGGGTTTTCCCGCAGAAGGAAAAGTAATTGGCTCTCCGTTACAATATGAATCATGCTCAAAACGATTTATCGTATAAACAGCATCTTTATCGTACCCGTCGCTTTCAAACTCTGCAGCAGTCATATTGAGATGATATTTTGTGCCTCTATCCCCCGCTGAAGCTAAACGATATATCTTTGTATCGATATCCATACGAACCAAATCTGTTGTTGTATGCTCCGCCAAAACAGACGCGTCAATAATTTTTATATTTTCCCATCGTAAATGTCCGTACTGATTAAAAATATCCGGACTAAGAATGAGCCTTTTGAATTTCTTTGAACCGACAAACTTAACGATATAGACATCAGGACTTGCGGCTGTTTTTATCAAATCTCCCTCAATAACATCAACTTGAGCTTTAGAGTTTCCGGGCAATACAAATAAAAGGCTTAGCAAAACAAAAAGCGCAATAAAAAATGTTCGTGGCATACCCAGTATATCAACTTTCAGCGATCCCGCCGAAGGCGGGATCAAAGTTTTTAACTAAATTTATATGCTTAATGATTTCCATAATAGAGAAGGTTAATTGAAAGACAAAACTAAAAATTTTATGAACTGAAAGTTGTATTTCTGGGCATATCTTTATTCTATCACGAATCAATTTTATTCATTCAAAAGAAAAAATCCTTGTGTATAACAAGGATTTTGTTTTCTAATACGCCGTTGTGGCGGTCAAATGATCAAGCTCTTCGCTCTGTGCGTGGCGCGCCTTAACCAAACGGACAACTACCGGCCACCGATGGAGCGGAAATTGTTCAAGGACGTCCATCGCTCTTCTATCAAAACATTCCATCCCCTGTTCTCTGTAAAACTCTCTCAATCTTGCGATGGCATCGATCCCCCCGTTAACATTTTCCAAATATCTTTTCTTTGTTTCTTCATCCGGCTTAAAATTTTTGGTATACCCTATTAAATATCCTTTATCGCCGCATAATTCTTCTTTTATATAATCTATATTTATCTTGGCAAAATTATTTTTATCTTCTTCGGTTCCTTGAGTAGAATCACTAAACTCTATAGAAGTGAAATAAGCCAGTATCTCATCTTTTGCGTATTCTTCCATCGGGATATTTCCTTTTTCCACTTTTCTTAATTTTTTATCCAGCCCGTTTAATTCGGTAAGAAATAAATAATGCTTTAAACTTGAACCTGAAAACCATTCGCGGGCAGAGCGCAGAGCTGAATTTTTAGTATGCTCAGCTTCATGCATCATTGTTGACAGACTGGCCTGCCATTGACTTTCCGGTAATTCAGAATTGCGCACTACCAAAAGTATGGGTATTTCTCTCCGATGCATTACGGTACCATCCACAAGAAAGGCGTGTTTGAGCGGATAAACAGAATCAAAATCCTCACGTTCTACGATAAAAGTAATTGACGTGACTCCTTTTATGAATTCGACCTTGCCGTGGGAATCCTTTTCAAATATCGTCCGGAAAAGATCTTTGGCTATTTCTGCGCGCATTTTCTCGCTTTCCTGGCTCTCGACAGTTTGATCGCTATGCGTGCTCCTGCATAACTCTGTAATCTGTTCTATCCTGTCGTGCGCAGAACGGGCTCTTTTTATTGCGTCCATCATGACCGGCCTGTAAAAATTAAGGTCTGGATGTTCACTTAAATATTCATCTACTGCCGTGTGCCATTCTGCGGCAGGCATGTCTTCTTTAAACATCCTTTTCTGGATCTCTTCCTTGGCACGCGCCAAATCTTCAGCGACAATAACTCCCCTTTTTAATTCTTGACCGATCTCCACCTGTTCAACGGATGGCAATATATCGGGCCGTATATCGCCCGCCTCAACTTGTTCTTCTGAAAATGGCTGTTCCGGAATCATAATCATTCCTTACCACAAACGCTGAATTACACAAATTAATAAAATAACTCCGCTTATCGGAATTATTTTTGTTGATTATCTTATGTATGAAATATGAAATCGGGGCCGCAATGCTTATAAAATCCTGCTTATTTTTAAAGAATCGGTGATCCCTCCGCAAAACGATCAAGTTCCTGCGGACTTACTACATGAACTGCTTCTAGATATCCGCCACGTTGAACAAACTCTTCCCATGACATATTTATCCACTGCTTCATAGTGCCCTCTTTGGAAATTTCCCAGACCTTAGTATCATTTTCTGCCCGCATCCATTTCGGATAAGGATAAACGACCACGGCCATGCGGCCAAGAGAATCCCAACGCATGAGAAAATAATTTATATCCCAGTAAGCATGGCCGTTAATGGGATCAATCACATAAAAACCAGTGGGCTGGGTTGTGTCGCCCGTAAAACCGTAAACAAGAAATGTATGCTCGCCATGTACTGCATCAATATGCTTTCCTTCGGGCGTTTGCCATGACATAGGTTCTCCCAATCCGGCATAATATCCCCACACAATAACTGGCCGACCGGCAAGAAGATGTTCTGCGAGCTGCAAAGATGTGCCGCCCCGCAACGCCTCTGTTCTTTTCCATCGCAGACCAAGACGCGCAATAGGATCGGCATAAACGCCATATCCATTCACCGGCATTATTCCGTCAATACTTCCGACAAAGCCACGTTCAGGATCTCCCCACACATTGCCGCTTTTTAGCGTTGGGTCAAATTCCAAAAAACGGATAAGTTCCGATTCGGGAACATCCAAGCCGTATCCATAAAATGCGTTTTTCAAACTGGCAACTTCACAACTCAACGAATGTTCCTGACGATGAAACGGAATATTAAACATTACGGTCGCCGAAGAAGGCGCCGCATATGCAATAACACCTCCAATTAAAAAAACACCGGCCGCCAAAATAGCCGGCTTAACGATTCTTTGCTGTATAAAAATACGCATTATAATTTTATAATAGCACATTATTAAAAATCGCCTCGGTAAAGGCGATTTTTTATTTGGGGTCGCCTGGCCTATGAAATTAGAACCGCTTTAGCAACCGTATAAATTATTTTCTGCTAAAAATTTATATATAATTGGGCGAAAAACATTCCGCTCGCCCGACCCCCTACCCTATTTGTATATATAACAGACTGCCTACGAATTTTTTGGTCAATTAATGTCTATACGGCTTCCTTTTTATCCTCTTTTTGCGGTTTTAGAGAAAGAATTTTTTGGAGAACCGATGCTTTTTCCTGCGGTCGGACATAGACTTCCGTAATAACTTCCTTAACGGTTTCAACCAAAAAACGGAATTCGTCTTGCGTCCACGGCTTCCAATCTCCCTCGTGAAGCTGTTGACTTGTCATTCCCTGAATATTTGCCAGCGCATCAAAATATTCTGGTGGCACGGTTGGATATGTACCTTTCAATATTTTGACTCGATCTCCGTAATCAAGTTCGGCGCCCTTTTCATTTATTTTTGGAACTTTTTCAAGCTCAAGAAGTTCGTAAATAGCTTTACGCAAACAACCAGATGCCCCCACTAAATAATTCATCTTTGAGCAGCCTTCGGCCTCTGAAATAAGTTTCCTGATTTTTTCGTTTATCCGATTATCTAAAGTAAAAAAGGTTGTTGGTTGGTGATAAAAAAACAATTCATCTAGGTCGTTTAACTTTGATACATAAACGGTTTCGTGATCACCTGTTATTTGCCAAAATTTACTGCCGTATAAGGAAATATTGTGGTCGGACAGATGAAGAGATGTCTTTTGGCAACTGTCGCCACCACAGGAAACAATATAAGCGTGCGTCGCCCTTTCATTCGACCAGCTAAAACTAAACTGATCCACCACATTATAGGTGATGGATTTTCTGTTACAAAAAGGGCAGTTATACTTTTCCGTATCAATAAAATACTTCCTGTCCAGATGTGATTGATCGTATGATTCACTCATCGTCAAGCATTATAAACACGTTAATTCGCTCCGTCAATAAAAAATATAACGCCTGTAAAGCATTCGCCCGTCTCCCATCCATTGAGCCTACTCACGAAGTTTAACATCAAGCTGAGACTGGAAATCCTTTATAGTCTCCTCGCGGATACTTTGAAAATAAGTATTGAAATCTGCGGGGGTAAGGAAATTAAATTTATAGGCTGTCTTTTTTTTGCTCTTCTTCAAATAGCTGTTTATTCGGTTGAAGTGATTTAGGGCGTATTCATACTTTTTCTTGTTCTCGGGAGCTGGTTCGCTTATCTCGCTGTCATCCTTAATCTCAGCGACTAAAATCAAATCCTTTGCTTTGATGAAAAAGTCGGGATTGAATTTACCGCGCTTCGGATGCTCGCCTTTCTTCCAAGAATAATCGATCTCGTAGAATCCCATCGGAGTAGATTTTATCCATGCATTGATATAAGCAACGTTATCAGGATTTATGAGTTCTTTGACGAATCTGCGTTCGTTGTCGTGATCTGAAATGACTGCGTTTAGAGGTGTTTTGAAGTCGTATGCATTTGCTACTTTGGCACACTTGTAACCACTACCATTTTCTGTGGCCTCTTCATAAAATTCTTTATATTCATCTGGCATATTATTCTCTGTTTCATCGGTATAAAACAGCGTCTTACCATCTTTGAGACCTGAGGCACTCACGCTTTCTTGCGCCCGGGTCTGCGTTGGTACAGAGAAGTAATTCGTGGGTTCAAAATCATATCGAACATTCTGAGACTCTTTTCTCTTGAGAGTTCCTAGTGACTGCAAGAACCTTTGTCTAAGATTCTCGGTAATAACCTTATTGCGGCTCTTTTTTAGAGATAACTCGATTATTTCTTCAAGTTTTTTTACCGGGAACTGCTTGGTATAAAACTTGCGATCTTCTGAATCGGGCAAATCTTCGAATCGCTGATACATCACATCAGCAACTTTGCTATTAGTATATGTCTTATGCTTTATCTTTGTCTTCCATTGCGATCGGGTTCCGGTACTTGCCTCCTCGAATTCAACACGTACTTCAGCTACAGGCTGTTCTGTCGGAAGGTCAATATAGCCTTTGGAAAATAACTTGTACTTCTTTTCCATCGGATATTTTTCGACTCTTGCTTGCGGATCGTATTCTACGTTAAGCAATTCAAAATTGAACGGTGATTCAGTGACTGGTAAGGTCGGTATTCTTTTTTCAAATTCCATTACTTCATAGACGAGATGGCGTATATCATCAGCCCAATTGTCATGGTTAAACACAGTTACTTCTGGCTGTTCGCCTTTCCAACCATCAGGCACACGTAAACCTCTACCTAGAACTTGGGCAATCAATAATTTGCTCTCAAAGGCTCGCTTCTCATGAGGAACGATCTGAAACACCCTCTTTACATCCCATCCCTCGTTAAGCATTGAGACTGATAATATCCACTCAACTTTGCTACTGGTGCTATTTACGCTGGCAAGGCGAGACAAATCAGGTGCATCACTATGGATGATAAGAACACGATCTTTAACCTGCTCCTGACTCATATCGGTTTGCTCTCGTAGGAACGCCTTAAATTTATCAGCGACATCTTTACACCCTCGAATGTCCTTCGTAATTATTATTGTTAATGGTCGAATTTTGTGGGGTCTAAGTTTGCGGCGAATTTCTTCGTGTCGATTAAGAACTAATTGCCATTTTTCTTCCTCTAATTGTCTTGTTTGTGGCATTTCTGCTACATACTGAACTTTCTTCACGAATTTTTGTTCCATCGCTTCTCGTAATGAGAAACGATAAATAACATCAGAAAAATATTCGTTACCAACATAGCAGGTGCCAGAAAGTCCAATAATATACTTGAAAGCAAAATCAGGATTAGTTAAAAATTCTTTCCAGCGGTGAACTTGTCCGGTTGCTTCATTGGCAACGTGGTGCGCTTCATCGTTTAAGACAAGCGTCGTTTCTCCCTTACCCTTTAAGCTATCTCTTATCGACGAGCGAACATGGGCAAGGATGGCGTGATAATTCTCAATGCAAATACTTCCAGCCACAATGCTCTCACTCCCATCTATAATTCGAGGAGCATTGATCACCGAATCGGCTGGCAAAAGGTCTTGTAAATCGGCATCACCTGCCAATACTTCAAATTTTTCGAGCAATCCTGTTTCAATCGTGGTAGATGGACAAAGTATAAGCACTCTATCTACGGCACCTTCTGCAAGCATAATGGCGGCTACACCATACATGACATAGCTTTTGCCCGTTCCTGTAGCGAGATCGATGGAGGCAGAGAGCTGGTCTGGCAACTGCAAACTTCTTTCCATATTGCCCTGTGAACCATATTTGTTTTGCAAAGTGTCATTGCTCTGAAAATTCTTTACGGCCAACTCTCTCAAGTTTTTATACTTTCCACCTAAAAGGTATCGAAGGGTGTTTCGAATTGCTTCCTTTTGATACTCGCGGACACCACAAAGCTCATCTATGAATGGCTCATATTTATTTTCGTCCCATTTCTTGCGGTCGACAGAAGAACTAACCTCAAGGATAAGGTCTTCATTGTGGTAACGTCTTATTCCATTGTTGGTTTGTCGTGGCATGGTTTATTTTTTCTTTCCTCCGTGAGTTTTTGATTTAGATTTTTGATCAATGACAACCCATGACTCATTTCCATAAATGTCTAGAAATACGAGCATGACTTTCCCCTTGATATCTTTACGAGGTAGGTCAATTTTCCAGCTGTTTGCCTTCAGATCATCGGCATAAAAGACCTTGTCCAAATCAAACACCTTGTCATTGTAATCGTAATCAACCATGACCATCGAAAGGGCATCTAGTTTGCTGACTTTTGTTTCTCCTTTTATACGGGCACGGCTTTCGAATTTCTTAATCTTGGCCACAATTTCGTCATCGTTTGATTTTGCTTCAAGTTCGACAAGTGGCGGCTGAATGAAATCAAAACCTACCGCTTCAACGGTTTCGTTTACGGCCATTTCATCGCTTGGCTGAGTTAATGCGGAGAATTCTCTCCTGTGTAATTCGTTGATATATGAGTATGGGATTCGGAGTGCGTAATATCGTATTCTATCAAATTCGATAAAATCTTCTTGGAATAAGAAAGCGCCACGCGGTGCGATTATAAAGCATCGATCACCCACGGATTTTCCAATACTGGCATGAATATCGGCTATGGTGTCACGACTGACTCCCGCCTTATTATCGAAATGGTTGAATACATGGACGCTTGAGCCTTGTCTTTTGCCATCCATTTTGAAGCCAGAAATCTTGTGTGGTTCATCTCTGCATTCAAAAAGTTTCAGAGCAAAGAACCTCCAGCTTTCCCATGGTAATTGGCGAAGACTTTCGAAATCATAAAGACCTGCGTTATAAAGCGTGAATGGCTTAGTGGTGATTTTCTCACCAGTATTACCTATGTTTTTCCTTAAATTTAGCATCCGCTTCTGAATGGTATATATCGCGAGCTTTCCGCAATCTATCGCAATCCACCGACGTTTAAGTTTTTCTGCAACAACGGAAGTTGTGCCGGATCCCGCGAAAGCGTCGAGGACTATATCCCCACTGTTTGAACAAGCATTTACAATTCTTTCAATAAGTGATTCGGGTTTTTGCGTAGGATAATTAACTATTTCATTTTGACTTCTATTAAGATTGCCTATATCCGTCCATATATTATCAATCTGTTTTCCTTTCTCTAGCCTTTCATTTAGATAGTATTTTTCTCGTATTGTCTTATCAGTTAAATAAAGTCGGCTATCGTTTTCGAGGGCTTTAAGTTTTTCTTTTACCATGCGCCATCCTTTTGCTGGGCATTTCCATCTTCTCCCTAAATTATCAATATAATCATACGAGGTACCCGGAGTTGGCCCCGCGACCTTTTGTAAACTTACCGTGCCATATTTACCCCTACCATCGTTGTCGTCTTTGTTAAATGAGGCGATATCGGATTCAGACAACTCTCTCGTCATTGGATTAAAAAGGTATTGATCAGATTTTGAATACCATAATATATAGTCAGAATTTTGTGGTATTTTTCGCGATACAGTTTTTCCAGCAAAAGTCCTTCTCCAAACTATTTCGCTTCGGAAGTTGTTCTCACCAAAGATTTCATCGAGCAAAACTTTTAGATAATGTACTTTTCTATAATCTAGTTGAACAAAAAAATTTCCATCATTGGATAGCAATTCATGAGCAAGAATTAAACGCTTCCGCAAAAATTCTAAAAACTCTGCGCCTGCAATTTTATCTTGATATGCTTTTTGATCCTGGCTTCCACGAAAATCCTGTTTTGTCGAAAACGGTGGATCAATATAAATGAGTCGGACGCCCGGTATCCCATCTGCATTCATTAACTCGCCATCTTCTTTCATTTTCAAAAGTGTTTTTAACGCTTGAAGGTTGTCTCCGAAAATGAGTTTATTGTGCCAATCGACGCCATTCTGACCAAAAGTGCTGGCTGGCTGAAATGGCACCGCCATTGTATCCGCGAGGATTTGCTCCTCTGTGGCTTTTCCACCATAGACAAGCTCATATTCTCGCCGTTCCGGCGGGAACAGTTCTCGCACCCACTCGGCTGGTAAATCTTCACCACCCTCGACACGCTTTAATCCTCGCTTTAGGAGTTCATAAATTTTTTCCTGCTGTTTCTTGTCCATATTATTTTTCTTTTGTTTAGATCATTTTAAGAAGATCGGTCTTCCTATGACGGACGCCTTATCCTCTTTCGGGTGCCAAATCGAATAGTCCTTAAAATCCCTTTATTATCTCATTTTACACCATATTAAAACCCGCAGGAAACCCCACGGATTACTAAAACGACTACAATTTTTTAGTAGGTTAATGCTTATCGGGCTATCTTTCTATTTTCTGTTTTCTTTAAGCCAATGATTTATAAAGAATTCTTCCATATATATCCATTCCTCCTCCTTCTCGCTTCCATGCCATATTCTATCTCTAAGGCTATCCCATTTTTTGCTGGCTTCTTGACTGGTGTATCCCCCCCCAATTAAACGTTTAATAGCTTCATCTCTATGCGACAGCCACCACTTTTTTCTTTCATTATATTCTATGCGCTGCGACGCTATTTTAAAAACTGCACAACCCCCCAACAATAATAATATTAAAACAGCATCCATATTGTTTCTAGAAACACAAAGCCCGCCGCTAGGCCGAAGCTTGCGCTTCCTGCGTCCTTTCGGATACAGACCACGTAGATGGAGCCTGAACGACGGGTTCAGTATCTACGTGGTTTTGGTGCCGTGCTCAGCCAAATGGATGAGTTTAGGCATTAAATTGTTTACTAATAATTATAATAGCTTAATACCCCGCCAAAATGAAGCGGATCGCCTGCGATTTTTTATTCTTTTATTGCTTATCGGACTTACGCTACCCTTGCAGATAATTTTCCAAAAGCCTAAAGTATAAAATACTATGAATAATAAAATAACACTAACAGATGAAGAGCGGTTTCGAACAACTCTAGAATTATTGCCTGAACGGACGGTGCATGAAATTTCTCAGGCTTTGGCTAACGGATTGTATCCCCCAGACGACTTTATAAATCCTCTCAGCAATTACCTGCGTTGGGCAAACACCCAATCTGCATATATTGCTGATCCTAAAATACGCAAGGCTCAGATTGAGTTTAATAATATAGCCTCCGATGTATCTACATTCAGGGCTGAAAATTTTTCCAGAGGCGATACGATTGAATATGCATATGACCCCTTCTATTATTTACAACCTGAACTTAAAAAAGAAAGCCGAGAAGAATGGAATGCTTTACAGCAGAATTTAATAGCCAAGCTGCTTGCGTTCAAAGCAGCTTATAAAAAACTAGCATTTCTTATTTCGCATACAGGCACCATAACCAAATCCGTTACCGTAAAGAACTATCCAAAATCGATACATTTAATCACTCCTTCGGTTGCCGTTGGCGATACAATATTTCTTGTGCTGGATGAACAATATGAACATCCCGTAAGGTTCGCAACATTTCACAATGGCAACGATACTGCAATAAAAAAACTTCATAATATTGCTTATATGGCAAATGCACCTGGAAAAATGGTCCCGTACAACGAGGGATTGGCAAAAAGCATAAATAATGATCTGTTTAAGAAACGTGCGGTGAAAAAATATATGCAAACAAACAAACTCGATAAACCGACTTTAGTTCGAAAATCAGAGACGGGAAATTTGCTAGTGCTAAAAAACGACACTGTGGTTAAAACATCTTTAATTGCTGCACTGCCCTCACAATTCCAATACCTATACAAAGACAAAACACAATAATACCCGAATATTAGCGAATCAAACACGTGGTCAGATAAATAAAACCGCATATTTATGCGGTTTTTTCTATAAGAGCCTGATTGGTCGGATAGATACAATATAGATAGGACAAGCAAATCTATGCTCGCAGATAAAGCCATACAACAATTCAAAGAGATATATCTTAAACATTTCGGGGTCGAACTCTCTGATGAAGAAGCTTCTTTGCGTGCCAACAAACTGGTTAATTTATACAGGACGCTTTATAGCAAAACACTAAAACCTAAAAATAAACATGAAATCACTTCAACGACGCTTTAACAATATAGCCAAACGCAATCCTGCAATGAGCACACTATTATGCTTTGCCAATGCGGTAATGGGTCAGAAATTCAGTATGCAAAAGATAACAAAATATTTCTATAGATTAGTTGATAAAAATGATTATCCCCACAGAGACAAGGATTTGATCGTTAAAGAGTACTTTGATTTGTCTCAAGGCCCCCACAAAGAAGCTGAAGCGCGTAATCCTGAAGGGGCGACGGGCTATTAGAGGGGGTTTTAATCGCAAGCAATGATATTCATCGTCCCCTCTTCAATATGGTGCTGATTTGTTTATTCATCCTTGCCTATCAAATTTTATAGATAGGCAGCGATGAGAGAATAAATCTCTCAGGAGTTCTGTATATCCAGCGCCCTCCACAAAAGCGCTTCAATGCGGGAACGGATACCGTAGTACTTTATCAGGACAAGAAAAGTGATGGGGGCCGCGGCTGCCTACCATCCAATGATGTAGAGATAGACAACTTTTCCTCTTTACGAGGAGGGTGTCGGGTAGCACGCCCGTCTCTATGTTACCGTCAGTTGCTACCACCCTAAAAGAAGGGTCTCCCAAAAAGAGCGAGGAAAGTCCCAGTCGAAACCATGAGGGCAAACTCATGATCAAGGTTTGAGATGGCTGAACATTCGCCTTGAAGTAGCTGGTAGTTGTACGCACGGAAGGTTCTCCGTGGAAGCGGATATATAAGCTTCCACTGAAAGCCTTCCTTAGTACCTGATAAATTATTTCCATATTTGCCCCAATATTACTGATTTATTGACCCTCAAACACTGAGGGGAAAGTCCGCTTTTCTCCTTTATTTATTCCGGGATATCTATTCTTGGATTATCTCTTTACTTAAAGACTGTTAACGCTATGGTTAAAGAATATTACTGAATACTTAATGATATACAAATGATATACATATTTACTACATCTTATGAAACAAATAAACTCTAACCTAAAATATTTCCTCTATGCACGTAAATCATCTGAAGCTGAAGACCGGCAGATGGCTTCAATAGATTCCCAGCTGGACGAACTAAGAAAAATATCGAAGACAGATGGCCTTGACGTAATAGAAGAATTTACAGAAGCAAAATCCGCCAAAGAACCTGGACGTCCTGTATTCAATGCAATGCTGGAACGTATCAAAAAAGGTGAGGCGCAGGGAATAATCTGCTGGAAAATCAATCGTCTTAGCCGCAACCCCATAGATGGAGGTAACGTTCAGTGGTTATTGCAAAATGGAAGTCTACAGCATATCCGAACACATGACCGTTCCTACTATCCGACTGATAACGTCCTGATGATGAGTGTCGAACTTGGTATAGCAAACCAATTTGTTCGTGATCTTAGTACGGATACTAAAAGAGGGCTTAAAGCAAAAGCTGAAAAAGGCTGGCTTCCAGGTCGGGCTCCTGTTGGATATCTGAATACAAGATATAAAGAAAAAGGTTCAAGAGACATTATAAAAGATCCCGAACGCTTCCCTATTATAAAAAAGATATGGGAGTTATTTGTTACTGGTGATTATTCTATTCAGAAATTATGGGGAATCGCCACTGTAGATTTTGGTCTTGTAATGATAGGCGGACGATCTATAAGTCTGAGCAAGATGTACGAAATTTTTAACAACCCATTCTATTACGGAGAGTTTGATTATAAGGGTATGCGCTACAAAGGAAAACATGAGCCAATGATATCTGAAACTGATTTCTGGCGGGCTCAGGAGATTATGGGCAATAAACACAAAGCAAGACCACATAACAAAACTTTTGCCTTCACTGGCCTGATGCGCTGTGGAGAATGCGGCGGAACAATTACTGCAGAAACTAAAGTTAAACGTCCAAAGAACGGAAAAATACATGAATATACTTACTATCGTTGCACCAAAAAGAAACATCCGGAATGTTCGCAGGGCTGTCTTGAAGAAAAGGAACTGACAAAGCAGCTGATAAAAGAAATTGAATCCCTTGAAATACCACCTGAATTCCACAAGTGGGCTATTGAAATGGTACGTGCTGAATATGCAACGGATGCAGAAACAAGAAATATTATTTTGGCAAACAACCAAAAAGCTTATGGCGAATGTACTGCTAAACTCGATAAGTTAATAGATATGAGAGCCGCAGAAGAAATAACACGGGAAGAATACGATACAAAAAAACTCGCCCTGATGAAGGAGAAGGCACGTATTTCTGAGCTAATAAACGATACAGACGGATCAATTGAAAAACAGATTGCTAATGCAGAAGAGGCTCTTGATTTTGCACGTGATGCCAGGAAAAAATTAACAAATGGCCTGCTTGAAGAGAAACGAAGTGTGCTTGCGCATTTTGGCTCGAACCCCGTAATACTGAACAAAAAAGTCTTTATTGATATAGAAAAACCGCTACTCAAAATTAGAGAAGCGGCTTCAGAAGCAAAACGAATTACTGAACGGTTAGAACCTATAGAATCCGTTGAAAAACAAAAGGATCTAGAGCAAATGTATGCCCTAAATCCAGTACTGGGTGCCTAAAGGGAATCGGACCCTTGTCACCGCTGCCACAGAGCGGAGTTTTACCATTAAACTATAGGCACCATGTCCGATAATATTATCACTCTTCCGTTCTTTTGCGCAACCCTTTTATTTCAGAACGATGTCGCTTCTCGTTAAGGCGTTCTCGACGTGAAGAACGGGGTATTTTGGTTGGAATTCTTTCTGTCGGCTGTTGAGTTGCAATATCAAGCCGTTGCATTAAGCGCTCGCGCGCTATACGCAAATTCTGTTCTTGAGTACGTTCTTCGGTGCATGTCACCAAAAATTCACCGTCTTTAGTAACTGAACTTGGATAAATCTCGCGCAAACGTTCAAGCAAAACAGACTCGATTATAACTGCGCGCAAACGCACGCCGCTTTCAACTTTGTTTACATTCTGACCGCCTTTTCCGCCTGAGCGAAAAAACTCCTCCTTTATATCCCCTACTCCTGGGGGGTATTTTGATTCTTCTGGTTCGTTGATATCCATATTTTCACTATAAAATCTTTCGTTTTCCATACCCAGTATATCAACCCAGTAGTAGAACGTTCCCGTTCACTACTGGGCCTTGCTTCCAGCGAATAAAGAAGCGAAGCGAACAGGAGTGAGCGGAGTCCCGTACTAAACCATCAGGTTTTAGTGCGGGGTTGTATTTCTGGGCATAATTATTTTAACTAAAAGCGCATAATTATGCGCTTTTTTCCTTTGTTTCAAAAATATTCTCCTTTACTTTGTCCTTATCATCGGGCGAAAGCCTGTAATCCTGTAGAAGCTGTGCGAAAGCCTGCCTTATTTCAGTATAATCGGGAACTCGTCCACCTGTTCGCAAAGTTTCAACAATTCCAGTAGAATCTTTCTCTGTAAATTGCTCTTTTGGATCTGTCCATTGTGCCTCCAAACGATCAGCCAAACGAGCTCTTATAATATTAAGGGTTTCCTCGTCAATACGCTCTCCTTCCGGTTTAGCTATTATTATCTTAAATTCTGCGGCAACGTCATCGTTATCTTCCTGGTGTATATAAAATGGATATTCTCTTTCCATAAATTAATAAATTTTTAAATATTCCCGCCTCGCCCTTTTGGGCTAAAGTTCCTACAAGTTTTCGGAACTTTAGCGGTACTTCTGAAAATGCGAATTCCGCTTTAGCTGAATGGCATTTTCTAGTCGGTGCCCCTATACGGTCTAGAACCTTACGTCTGTCTTCGGGATCTAAAACGGTTTTCTTTATCCGTGTAAAACGCGGCTATTCGAGAAGCGTTTCTGATCCTTTCTTATAGTATTCAAACTCGGTCTCAGATACCATAAACACCGCATCTGGATCACCGCCCCGCGCTCGCCATTTCGCTTCACAGGTGCCTACGGTTAAACATACGATTTTATGCGTTACGCCCTCATCATCAAGCGTATACATTTCCCAGAAAAACGGGGTCGTCTGCGATTGCGTCGGCCATATCCAAGAGGACACCGCGAAGGAAGCGAGTGTTCCATCAGGAACTACTTGCACCCGGTCTTTAAACGGAGAAAGGTGGTCATACCAATCACCCATCTTTTCCGTGATCACATGCCGCTTAAAATGCTTTTGACCCGCATGTTTAATGAGAAACACCCGGTAATCCGATTCTTCTCGCACCAAATCACCGTCGCGAAGCAGCGCGGGATCAGCAAATGGCTTGCTCTCCGGGGTTGAGTGCACGATTACCGGCATACCAATCTCCGCCCAATCATATACTTCTTTTGCGATTCCGGTTGGCAAACGCACGCAACCGCCGGAATACCGCGTCGTAAGAAGCTTTCCGTTCGGCCAATACGGAATATCATGAAGGAAATAAC
>ORJL010995045.1_pt1 | contig 24247 bp, 10 predicted proteins | sample 1779941 | NCBI WGS metagenome assembly ORJL01 (sample SAMEA104232317, study PRJEB22302) | groundwater metagenome | biome: forest; feature: aquifer; material: groundwater | place: USA | collected 2011-08-07 | depth 5.8 m
CATTCTATGTCAACGTAATAATACGACGATACATTAAATATAACATGCCTACATTTACGCAAAAGTCCGAGGTCAACGATCCCCGCCTCAAATCGGTCTGCTATCAGGGTTTAGGGCCTAAAATCCTCTGGAACTTTCGTTATAACACGGGCAACGAGGGCTGGGTTTACAACGACGCCGTCAACTCGCCGATGATGCGCGACTGGCTGGGCAAGGTGGTGGACCGGGAGGATTTGACACGGCATGACAAGTGGCTGTGCATGATGATGCCGCGGCTCAAGCTGCTGCGGGAGTTTCTGACGGAGGACGGGGTGATTTTTGTTTCGATTGACGACAACGAAGTACACTGGCTGCGGGGGTTGCTCGACGAGATCTTTGGTGAGGAGAACTTTATCGAGCAGTTTATTTGGAAGAAGAGTTACGGTGGCGGAGCCAAAGAGAAATTCGTCGTCCGCCAACACGAATACTGCCTGATGTACGCTCGCAACAAGGAGCAACTGGCTGACCTCTGGCTTCCGCCGGATGAAGACTCTGAAGCACGCTACTACAAATATCGTGACGCGAAATTCAAAGAGCGCGGCCCCTACAGGATCAAGCCTCTGGAGGCGACCAAGAGCATGGACCGCCGCGAAAACCTCGTTTTCCCGATAAAGGGGCCAAGCGGCGCCGAAATCGTGCCGAAGCGCCAATGGTGGTGGAGTCGCGAACGTGTCGAGCAGGCGTTGATGAACGACGAAATCGTTTTTACGAAAACCAACACGGGCTCCTCGGTCTCGTACAAGCAATACCTAATGGACGACAGCGGCGAGAAGCGGGGAGCAAAGCCGTTCTCGGTGATAGACAAGTTTTACACCCAGGAGGGCACCGCCGACCTCCGCGAGATTTTCGAGGATGAAGTTGTTCTGCAATTCCCGAAGCCAGTGAACCTCATTAAGCGGTTCGTTTACCTCGCGACTGAGCCAGACAAGGGGGATGTCGTTTTAGATTGCACTGCTGGTTCAGGCACGACGGGGCAAGCCGTTCTGGCGCTGAACAAGGAAGATGGCGGCAATCGGCGTGTCATTCTCGTCGAGTCGGAGGGCTATGCAGACACGATCACCGCCGAACGCGTGCGCCGCGTCATCCGAGGGGTGCCGAAGGCAAAAGAGGAGGCGTTGCAGAAGGGCCTGGGCGGTTCGTTCTCATTTATCGAGGTAGGTGACCCGATGGGGCTGGAGTCGCTGTTGAAGGGAGACAAGTTGCCGGGCTTCACCGATATGGCAGCCTACGTGTTTTACACGGCTACAGGCGAGGAATTTGACCCGCGAGCCGTTAAAGCGCAAACAGGGTTCATTGGCACAAGCGCCCGGTACGACGTGTATCTGTTCTACGAGCCGGACCTCGATTATCTAAAGCGCACGGCCCTGACGCTGGATTTGGCACGGGGTCTGCCGAAGGGGAGTGGGAAGCGGAGACTGGTGTTCGCGCCAACGAAGTACCTGGAAAGCATTCACCTGGAGGAGAACCGGATTGATTTCTGTCAGTTGCCGTTTGAGATTTACAGGGCGGCGAAACCGAGCAAGGCATGAAGCTGAAGGAATACCAGGAGCGGACGCTGAGGGAGGTCAAGGGCTTCCTGCAGCAGCTTTCCTTCTGGCGCGGGAAAGCGCTCGCCGGCGAGGAATGGTTGTTCGACTTCGCGGGGAAGGCGTGGGCGAAGGCCGGGGTAGGGCGCACCTACCAGAAGAAGAAGGACGGGCTCGGACGCCCGTTGCCTGTGTTCTGCCTGAAGATCCCCACGGGCGGCGGCAAGACGCTGCTGGCGGTGAAGACGGTTGACCTGGTGCAGAGCCTATACCTGAAGCGTCAGTCGGGGTTGGTGGTGTGGATCGCGCCGACGCAGCAAATCTATCGGCAGACGATGCAACGGCTCAAGGATCGCGATGATCCCTGTCGACAACACTTGGACATGGTGTCCGCTGGTACAACGCTGATTTTGGAGAAGACGGACGGGTTCACGCTACAGGATGTGGATGATCATCTGGTGGTGCTGATGTTGATGCTGCCCTCGGCGTCCCGGGCGAACAAAGAGGCGCTGCGGATGTTCCGAGACAGCGGAGCTTTTCAAGCGTTCTTCCCCGCGGAGGAGGACAAGGAGGGACATGCGGCGCTCTTGAGGCGGGTAAAGAACCTGGAAACGTTCGAGGGCGATGACGGCTATTGGGGGCGGCAGATAAAGACGTCGCTGGGGAACACGATCCGCGTGTTGGAGCCGCTGATCATCCTGGACGAAGGGCACAAGGCCTACAGCGAGCAGGCGCAGGACACGCTGCGTAACCTCAACCCGTGCATGATCGTGGAGCTTTCCGCGACGCCGCAGAAAGCGGCGAACAAGCTGGTGGTGATCAGCGGTGAGGAACTGCACAAAGAGGAGATGATTCGCCTGGATCTGCATGTGGTGAACAAGGCGAGCACCAACTGGCGCGATACGATGCGGGCCGCGATGGACCGGCGGAACGATTTAGAGCAGAAGGCGCACGATTACGAGGGAAACACGAACGTGCACATCCGGCCAATATGCCTGGTGCAGGTGGAGCGGACGGGCAGAGAGCAGCGGGACGGAAAGCTGATTCATGCGGAAGACGTGCGCGAGTACCTGATCGGGCAAGGGGTGCGGAAGGATTGGGTGGCGGTGAAATCGGCCGAACTTGACGAATTGAAGGAGTTTGATGATGTGGGAGGGCTGATGACGCGCGAGTGCCCTATTCGCTACATCATCACGAAGCATGCCCTGCAGGAGGGATGGGATTGCTCGTTCGCCTATGTGCTGACGATTTTGACGAATCCGCACTCGAAGACCGCGATGACGCAACTGGTGGGGCGGATTCTGCGCCAGCCGTATGCCCGCCGGACACATATTCCGGCGCTGGATGAGAGCTACGTCTATTGTTTCCAACGGACGAAGCTGCTGGATGAAGTGCGGGACGGATTCAAGCGAGAGGGTTTGGAGGAATTGGCCGGACGGATTGTGAAGGACGCGGCGGACATGGCGCCGGTGGAATTGCGCGAGGTTGCCCCCCGCAAGCAGTTCAAACGGGCTGCGGGTAACATGGTGCTGCCTGCGTTCGTGACGCGGGATGGGAAGGATTGGCGGCTGGTGAGCTACGAGGCGGATGTGCTGTCGAGGGTGCGGTGGGGCGAGGCGGACGTGAGCCCGCTCTACACACTGGAACTGAGTGTCGAAGAGAAGCGGGACGTGGAACTGCGCACGGGGCTGGCGGCGGAATTGACCGGGTTCGCCAAGCGGGTGCGGGAAGAACTGGCGGCAGGGAGCGCCGTGCAATTTGAGTTTGCCTACGCCGCCGCACATTTGCTGGATGTGGTGCCGAATCCGTGGATTGGATACGAGTTTGTGGAGCGGGTGTTCAACGAGCTGCTGACGAAGTGGAAGGGCAAAGAAACCGTGGTCGCGAACAATCTCGTGTTCATCCTGGAAGAGTTGCGCAAGCGGCTCGAAGCGGAGCGTGACCGGCTGGCCGAGGGGGCGTTCAATGAACTGCTCGAAGCGGATGAGATGCGGTTCATCCTGGTGATGCGTGACCTGGGAATGCATCGCCTGCCAAAGAAGGTGGATGTGGCAAAATCGGCGGTAAAGGCGACGAGGCTGGACGGGAGCCAGTTTGAAATGAGCCTCTTTGATACCGTTCCTAACGACGCGCTGAACTCCTTGGAGCGGGCAGTGGCGTCCTTCCTTGACGAACAGAGCCAGCTTTACTTCTGGTATCGGAACATCCCGCATTACGGGTACTACGTGCAGGGCTGGCAGAAGTCGCGGATCTACGCGGACTTCATTTTCACAACGCGCGGCGGAGACCGGAGCGATTTCCGGAAGGTGTTCGTGCTGGAAACCAAAGGGCTGCACCTGAAGAACGAGAACACCGCCTACAAGCAATCCGTGCTTGCCCTGTGCAACCAGCACGCCAAGAAGAAAGCGTGGAATGAACTTGTGCCCGCGATGCGGGACAAGGAGATCTCCTACGAAGTGGTGTTTCAGGACGAGTGGGAAAAGCGGCTCAACGAGCTGCTGGCGCAAGGGCCTCCCCCTCCGTAAGCCTGGCCATTCCTCGCCGGCGCGGTCGAACGTCCACTGCGAGGGAGGAAGTTGGAGCCGACTAACGTCGGCTGCTACGATTAAGGCGCGGTGCTTTCACGGTGTCTGCTCACCTTTACTCTCACACTGAGCAAACTTACTCAATGACTGAGTATTCTTGCTCTGCGGGAGCGTATGTGCTATTCTCGTCGGTATGAGATTCGAACGGCCCATCGTGGGCGAGATCATGGCGGCGATGCATCGCAAGCTCCCATTGCTGCAGGTGCTGGTGGGGCCGCGCCAAGTGGGCAAAACAACGGCGGCCAGCCAGGTCGAAAAGCGCCTCGGCTGGCCGAGCGTGGTGGCATCCGCCGACGCGGCGCTGCCGCATCCGCCAGAGTGGATCGAAACCCAGTGGCGGCTGGCCCGCGCCAAGGCCGCTTCCGCGCGGACCCGGATTTTGCTCGTCCTCGACGAAATCCAGAAAGTGCCCGGTTGGAGCGAAGTCATCAAACGCCTCTGGGACGAGGAACTGGCGAACGGGGGCAAGGTCCGCCCTCTGCTGCTGGGTTCGTCCGCGCTGCTCGTCCAACGCGGCCTGACCGAGAGCCTGGCGGGACGCTTCTTCCTGCACCGCTGCACGCATTGGTCGTGGCCCGAATGCCGTGCGGCGTTCGACTGGACGCTGGACCAGTGGATCTATTTTGGCGGCTATCCTGGAGCGGCGGCCTTGGTGGAAGACGAAGCCGTGTGGAGGCGCTACGTGAGCGATTCCCTTATCGAGACCGTGCTCGCGCGTGATGTGCTGCAAATGCAGCCCATCACCAAACCTACGTTGTTGCGGCACCTCTTCGCGCTAGCATCGCATTTCCCCGCACAGATATTCTCCTACAACAAGATGCTCGGACAACTCACCGACGCCGGCAACACCGTAACGCTCGCCAACTATCTGCGTATCCTGGAAACCGCGTTTCTGGCCAGCGGGCTGGAGTTGTTCTCCAAGGGTCAGGGCCGCAAGCGCGGCAGCAGCCCCAAGCTGGTGTTGTGGAACAACGCCTTGGTCAGCGCAACTGTCCCCAGAACCTTTGAGCAGGCGTTCGCCGACGGCTCGTGGTGGGGGCGGCTGGTGGAAAACGCCGTGGGCGCGCACCTGTTGAACGGCCTGCACGGCTCGGCGTGGAGCGTGACCTACTGGCGCGATGCGACCGAGGAAGTGGACTTCGTCGTCAGCCAGGGCCCGCACGACTGGGCGGTTGAGGTGAAAAGCGGTCGCGGCGGCAAAGTCAGTGGGGTGGTCGCGTTTCGCAATCGTTACCCCAACGCCAAGGCTTGGCTGGTTGGCGCGCCCGGCATCAAGCTCGAGGAATTCTTCTCCCGTCCGGCCCCTGAGTGGTTTCAATGAGAAGCGAATGACGAACCACTGGGAGCGCTGGCATCCTGCCGGCGTGGAGGACGCCTTTTTCATTCACCCGCCAGCAGGATGTCGGCGCTCCGAGTCCGGGTAAACGGCGTTGCTCACACGATCCTCTTCCGCCATCAATGCCCATCAATCGGGTTGATAAATAGGCACTCCTCGTGCAGGCTAGGGCATGGTTCGCAACCCGTTGCAGGCGCAATCCCTCCTGGTTTGGTTGGGGATGTTCGTGCTGGCTTCGCTTGCCACCCGGGCGGAGTTGGTCGTCAGTGAGATCCTTTTCAACCCGCCGGGCGTTGACGGGCCTAATGAGTACATCGAGCTGCGCGGGACGCCGAACCTGGTCATTCCCGAAGGGACTTACCTGGTGGCGGTAGACGGCGACGCGGCCGGAAATCCTGGCACGATTCAGAATACGTTTGACCTCTCCGGACGGAGGCTGGGCGGCAACGGGTTTCTCGTGTTGTTACAGAAGGGCAACCTTTATGCGGCCAACACCAACGCCACCGTACTGGTGAACACAGGCATCGGGCCGGGCTGGGGCAGCGGTTCGACCAGCTCCATCGGGCATCACGGCAAGAACGGTCAGACGGATTTGGGGAATGCCTCAGTCAGCTTTTTCCTCGTTCAATCGACCAACGCGCCAGCCATCGGGAGCGACATCGACACCGACGATGACGGCACGCCGGACGAGCCCGTGTTCGCAACTTGGACGGTGCTCGACTCCGTGGGTGTACTCGACGCGGATGGCACGGGCGATTTTGCGTATGCGGCCATCAATTTCAGGCGCAACACCGTTCCCGGTAACGGCGCAACGGCCCTGGGAGTCATCGTGCCCGCGGGGTTCACGCCCGGCTATGTCGCTCGCGCCGGCAACACCGTAGGTTCGACGGCGGCGGATTGGGTGGCTGGCGACGATCTTGGCGGAAGTTCCCTGGCCTGGACGCTGGGCGGCGCGGCGAACACGATTCCCACGCGCTTGGCGAGTGCGCCGTTGAACCACCTCGGGGCGCCAAACTTCGGCGCCGCGGCGATTCCTGGGGTCGTTGTTCACCAAACCGATGGCGGCATGGAGGTCGTGGAGGGCGGTGCAACGGATTCCTACACGCTCGCGCTGAACACCACTCCTGCCAGCCCGGTGACAATTCAGATTACCTGCGGATCCCAACTCGAAGTGAGCACGGACGACGGCGCGAGCTTCGGCGAGGCGCGATCCGTCGTGTTTGCAGGCACCTCACCCACGACCATCACCGTCCGCGCTATTGACGACAACGTGGTGGACACGTCACCGCATCAGCGGTTCATCACCAACACCGTCAGCGCCACGAGTGATCCGGGGCACTATCCTCTCAGCAGCCTTGTCCCGAGCGTCAGGGTGAGCATCGCCGAAAACGATTCGGTCCTGTTCAGCGAGCTGAAGGTGAATCCTCCGGGCGCCAACGACGCGCCGGACGAGTTCATCGAGATCAAGGGCGCTCCGGGGGCGTGGCTTACGAACGTCCATTTGCTGGCCATCGAAGGGAAGGCGGGAGCAGACCCCGGCAAAGTGAATTACGCCCTGGACCTCAGCGGCGCGCAGCTCGGCACGAGTGGCCTGCTGGTGGTCGCCGCCACCAACCATCCTTATACCATCCCGCCGGATACAACGGTTCTCACCGCCCCGAAGTTCAGCGCGCTTGGCGGCGCGCTGGGGAACGGGACGATCTCGTTCCTCCTGGTCAGCAGCGCTTCGGCGATCAACACCGGCGAGGACCTCGACAAGGGCGATAATGGCGTCCTGGAAGGGCTGACCGCCACCGCCACGATTCTGGATGCCGTCGGGTTGGCGGCGGGAGATACCAACGATATCGTCTATGGTGGCGTGGTGCTGATGCTCCCCTCTGGCGCCCCTGACGCCGCGACGCGCGTTCCGGGAAACAATACGCCCAACTCCGCGGCGGCGTGGCTCTACGGCGACCTGGCAGGAACCAACGGCGACTCGCTGGTTTACGACCATCGCCACGTGAGCCCGGGCTTTCCTGTCGGCACCCTGCTGACACCAGGCGCGCAGAACCACAGCGCACCCACCATCAGCCCGGTTGTGCCTGTCTCCGGCGTCATCGGCGACGCGTGGAATCCGACGATCGTGTTTGCCGTGAGCGGCGCGGCGGCCAACCCCGGTGCGATCCGCGTGTCGGCCACAAGCACCAACCAGACTGTCGTGCCGGATACGGGTCTTCTCGTGACTCCAGGCCCCAACAGCACCTATACACTCACCCTGATTCCTGAAGGCGTCGGTTATTCTGCCATCACCCTCTGGGCCAGCGACGGCTCCATGACGGGCCAGGTGACCTTCCCCTATGCGGCTTCCGCGCCCGGCCGGCCCGGCGGGGCTTGGCACCTGGGCGCGAGCGACGGTTCGGCGGCCATTCCCGTGGACGCGGACTTCATGTTCATCGGCGACGATGAGAATCAGACACTGCGCTTGTACCACCGTTATCACTCGGGTTTGCCCGTCGGCCAGTTTGACATGACCACGTTTCTTGAACTGCCGGACGTCGAAGCCGGCCAGAAGCGCGAAGTGGACATCGAGGCGGCAACCCGCGTGGGGAATCGACTTTTTTGGATGGGGTCGCACTCACACGCGAACATCGGCGAGACGAGAACGAACCGGACACGCATCTTTGAGACCGACCTTTCCGGCGCCGGGGCGGCCAGCGTGCTGACGCCCGTGGGCCACTACGATTATCTCAAGGTGGATCTAATCGAGTGGGACAGCCGGAACGTCCACGGCAAGGGCGCTCACTACTACGGGCTGGAAGCCAGCGACGCCGAAGGCGTACTGCCGAAAGCTGAGGACGGCTCCGGCTTCTCCATCGAGGGTCTGGCGATGATGCCTGGAAGCACGAATGGCGCCTACGTCGCGTTCCGCGCGCCGATTGTGCCCGCCACCAACCGCGAGTACGCCCTCATCGTCCCGGTGCTGAACTTTGCCACTCTGGCTGCCATGGGCGGCCCCCCAGGCTCCTCCCTCTTCGGCGCCCCCATCGAACTCGACCTCTACGGACGCGGCATCCGCAGCCTCGAAGGCGACGCCAACGGGTACCTGATGATCGGCGGCCCCGCCGGCACCTCGCCCCACCGGTACCCCCACGACTTCAGGCTCTACACCTGGACCGGCAACCCCGAGGACCCGCCGCAACAGCTCGGCGCCGATCTCTCGGGGTTGAATCCGGAAGGTATCGTGGAACTGCCGCCCACACCCTGGACGGCCGACACTCCCGTCCAACTCCTCAGTGACAACGGTCTGGCGGTCTATTACGGCGACGGTATCGAGGCGAAACACTTGAGCATCCCGAATTTCAAGAAATGCCGCAGCGATGTGGTGATGCTGGGCGCGGTGGTGAAACCAGCCCCAGTCATTACCTCGACGACGTGGGGCGGTTCGACCATCGGAGTCCGATGGCGGGCGATGAGCGGCGAAACCTACCGGGTCCAGTTCATCAAGGATCTCGACCAAGTCATTTGGACCGATGTCGCGGGCGACGTCAAGGCCACCGGCCCATACGCCGACAAAGTAACAAGCCTCACCGTCCCGCCATGCTTTTACCGCGTGATGCTGGTGCCATAGGGCTCGGATGCAGGGTGCTCAACCCTCTCCCACGCCACCCTACGTGTCCCGCAACAATTGACCGTGTCCTCTATCTCACGGGCGCCGCGGAGAGGCTCGCGAGGATTCGTTCCGCGGCGGCGGCGGGGTCTTTGGCGGCGTAGATCGGACGTCCGATGACCAGCCATGTGGCGCCAGCCGCGACCGCCTCCGCCGGCGTGAGAGTGCGCTTCTGATCATCCATCGCCGTGTCCGCAGGGCGGATGCCGGGCGTGACGAGTTGGAACCCGGCGGGGAGCAGGATCCGCAAGTCCGCGATCTCGAGGGGGGAACAGACCAATCCGCGCAAACCGGCCGACGCGGCCAGGCTCGCGAGGCGTTCGACCTGTTTGCCTATGGTGCCCGCGAAGCCAATCTGGGCCAGCGCTGTAGTGTCCAGGCTGGTCAACACAGTGACGGCCAGGACCACGGGGGGCGGACGGTTGAGCGCGCGCGCGGCGTGCTGAGCGGCTTTTTCCGCGGCCTGGAGCATCGCCAGGCCGCCGCTGGCATGGACAGTGAGCATCTGCACGTCCAAATGCGCCGCGGCTTCCACCGACTTGGCCACGGTGTTGGGAATGTCATGGAACTTGAGGTCCAGGAACACCGCCGCGCCGGTGGCGCGAACGCGCCGGACAATGTCCGGTCCGGCGCTGGTGAAAAGCTCGGTGCCGATCTTGAAAGCGCCCACCAACGGAGCGAGCCGCGTGGCCAGCCCCAGGGCGGTGTCCGGGCTGGGCACGTCCAAGGCAACGATGATTGGATTTCGCATGCCGTGGATTCAATCACGACCGTGCTCCCTTTGTCAGCGAAAAGGATGACCGAGAATGTCGCCCCCCTTGACGCCAAGCCGCAGTGCTGCAAGTTTGTCCTCGCTTGCGCTCAGAACCATTTTCGACGGCGGCACACGATCTGTTCGCCGTCACCGCGCAGACTCCCTCGGTCCAGGCACTCTGCCGACGCATCGGGGAAGGTGGGTTGTTGTCATGTCCTGGAGTCGCTGCCGCCGCCCAACCCTTCCTGGCCACCTTGCTCCATTTTTTGCTGCCGGACCGTCCAGTGATCGTCGTCACGGACAATCTCAAGACCCAGGAGAGCGTTCACCAGGATATCCAGACTTGGTGGCGGATGGCGGCCGAGGGGTGGCGCTCGGGGGATGCCCAGCCCGGCGAGACCCCTTCCCGGGCCGGTGGCAGCGCGTTGTATTACCCCGCGTGGGAGACCCTGCCGCACGAAGACCGCCTCCCCCACGCCGACGTCATCAGCGAACGGCTCGAGACCCTGGTGGCACTGGCGGCGTGGGCGAAACGGGACGGTCCACCCGACCCCCAGGCCGAGCCGTCCCCCGTCATCGTCACGTCAGTCACCGCCCTGCTTCAACGGACGTTCCCCGCGGACATGCTGCGGCGGCGGATCCGCCAACTCAAGCGCGGCGACAACGTTGAACCGTTGGATTTGATCGAATGGCTTGAGGACCAAGGTTACGAACCGGAGGCGCAAGTGAACCAGAAGGGCGAGCTGGCCTTGCGCGGGGGAATCGTGGACGTCTTCCCGCCGAACAGCCCCTGGCCAGTGCGATTGGAGTTCTTCGGCAGCTCGCTCGAATCCCTGCGCACCTTCGATCCGCAGACGCAGATCTCCCGTGAGGAGGTCTCGGCCATCACACTCTCACCCGCGGGCGAGCTGGGTCTGCTCAAGCGCATGATCCAGCAAGGCGCGCCGAGCCGAGAGGCGTCCGAGCCCGATTCTTCCGCTCGGAGGCCGACGCCCGCCGCGTCCGCGCCAGCCCTGGCCTCGTTCCTCGATTATCTGCCTCGTGAGGCCGTCTTCCTGCTCTGCGAACCGGCCAGCCTTGAAGAGCAAGCAGCCCACTACGCCAGCCAAGTGCCTGAAGGCGACCCGTTTTTCATCCCGTGGAACCGCTTCCAACCAGAAGCGGAGCAGAGGGGAATGGTGCGGGTCGCTCTCGGGAGAGCGGCCGCGCCGCGTTGCGGATTTGGCATGGCCGGGGGCGCGGCTGCGCAAGGGGAGAATGGCCCGCGCACAGACCCAGGCGAGATCCCGCCCGAGACGGATGGAGCCGACCAACCCCTCCTGTTCGAAAGCCTCGACGTGTTTCGTCCGTTGCCCGAGCGCGCCCCGGAGGCGGTGGTGGCCGAGGCCCAACGACGTCAGTTTTTCTCCCAAATCCACCGCTGGCTCCGACAGGACTACGCCGTACACATCTTCTGTAACAACGACGGTGAACGCCAGCGGTTCCACGAGATCTGGGCCGAGTATGGTCTGGCCGACACGGGCGCAGCGCCCGTAACGCTCGTAGCGCCTCAGGCATCACCCATCCCCGCCGCCGCCGAGACTCTCCCGTCCCCGGCCACAATGGCATCCGGCGAACAGCCGGGCAACGGCCCTGAACCGGCTGTCGGCCAGCGGGAGCTCCGCACCCATTTGGGCGCCCTGGCCCGTGGTTTTCTCCACCCGGCCGCCCGGTTGGTGGTGGTCACCGACGCCGAGGTGTTCGGACGTTACAAGCTTCAACGCCCGCGCCGGCTATCCTCCCCCCACGCCATTGCCGCAAGGTCCGCGCTGGATATCGATTTCACGGACCTGGAGGAAGGAGACTACGTGGTCCACCTCCAGCACGGCATCGGGCGCTACGCGGGGCTGAAACTGATGGAGTCGTCCCCGAGCCAGAAGCCCGGCCTGCGGATGGCTGCGGATACGTGGGCGGGCCAGGAGTGCCTGGTGATCGAATACGCGGCGGCGGATCGTGATGAGACCCCACCCCGGCTTTACGTGCCCCTCACCGAGGCCCACCTCGTCAGCAAGTACGTGGGTGTCGGGAAAGCGCGGCCATCCCTTAATACCCTTGGTGGCACGCGATGGGCCAAGGCGAAGGCGCATGCGGCCCACGCCGTGCGTGATCTGGCCTCCGAGTTGTTGAGCATCCAAGCCGCCCGCGCGTCCCAGCCCGGATTTGCATTTCCGCGGGACGCGCCCTGGCAACGCGAGTTCGAGGGAGCGTTTGTCTATGAAGAGACCCCCGATCAGGTGCGGGCCATCCGCGAGACCAAGGAGGACATGGAGAAGACAAGGCCGATGGATCGCCTGATCTGCGGCGACGTGGGGTTTGGAAAGACCGAGGTGGCCATCCGCGCCGCGTTTAAAGCTGTTCTCGCCGGCAAACAAGTGGCGTTGCTGGCGCCCACCACCGTGCTGGCCCAGCAGCACTTCAACACCTTCCGCGAACGAATGGCGGACTACCCCGTGCGCGTGGAACTGCTGAGCCGGTTTCGCACACCCAAGGCCCAACGACGGGTCGTGGCGGACCTGGCGGTCGGGGCGGTCGATATCGTTATCGGCACCCACCGGATGGTGCAACCGGACGTACTGTTCAAAGACCTGGGACTGGTGGTCATTGATGAGGAGCAGCGCTTTGGCGTGCATCACAAGGAGCAGCTCAAGCAACTGCGCAAGTTGGTGGATGTGCTGACCCTCAGCGCCACGCCCATCCCGCGCACGCTCTACCTCGCCCTCACTGGCGCGCGCGACATGAGCACCATCGAGACCCCTCCACAGGACCGCCTTCCCGTCGAGACCATTATTTCCCCCTATGACGAACGGGTGATCCGGGACGCCATCCGGCGCGAACTCAACCGCGGCGGCCAGGTCTTCTTCCTCCACAACCGGATCCTTGACATCGAAACCGTGGCGGCGCGCCTGCGCGCTCTTGTCCCCGGCGCGCGGATCGAAGTTGGCCATGGCCAGATGCACGCGGATGATCTCGAGGATGTCATGGGAAGGTTTGTCAACGGCCAGACGGATGTCCTCCTTTCCACCACCATCATCGAGAGCGGCATCGACATCCCCAACGCCAACACCATCCTCATCGACCGGGCCGATCGGTTCGGGTTGAGCGACCTCTACCAATTGCGTGGGCGCGTCGGACGCTATAAACACCAGGCCTACGCCTACCTCCTCCTGCCCCGCCACGCGGGCCTTCTGGAGGCCGCCCGCAAGCGCATCACCGCCATCAAGCAATTCTCCACGCCCGGCAGCGGCTTCAAGATCGCCATGCGGGACCTGGAGATCCGCGGCTCCGGCAACCTCCTGGGCCCGGAGCAGAGTGGGCACATTGCCGCCGTGGGGTTCGACCTCTACTGCCAACTCCTCAAGCAAAGCATCGGCGCGCTCCAAGGCCAGCCCGTCAAAGTGGCCCCCGAAGTCCAGGTGCGCTTTGACTTCCTCGACGTGAACCCGGGAGATGAAACCCCCCCGGCACCTGCTCCAGCCAAACCCCAGGCAGCGGGGTCGAAGACGCGCCGCGCTTCCGCCTGCCTCCCTCTGTCGTACGTGGCCGAGCCCCGGCAGCGGATCGAGATCTATCGAAAACTCTCCCAGGCCCCGGACAAGACCGCCCTGGAGGCGTTGCGCGCCGAGATACGTGATCGCTTCGGCCCCTTTCCCCCAGCGCTCGAAATGCTATTCCTGGTGGCGGATCTCAAACGCCTCGCCGGCGAGCGCGGCGTGACCGCCATCGAAACCCGGGAGGACAAGCTCATGCTGACACGCCGTGGCGATTTCTTCATGCCCGGCGGCACATTCCCCCGTCTGGCTCGGAAAGAGCCCAAAGCCCGCATCAACGAGATCCGGCGGCTGCTCGGCTCGGTGGGATGATCGGGTCAAGCCTCTATTTGCGATTTCTCCAGCCAAATAGACCCAGCATCCCCAGGGCGCTGTGGAACGACCTCTCCAGCCATGCGTTCGCCTCCTGGAGTTGGCCGGGTTGCAGCCACGCGAAAAGTGGTCAGTGAACGACGGGCGCCTTTTTGGCCTCACAGGGCTACAGCCAGTTGCCGATGACCAGGAAGGGCGACCAGAAGCAAGGGTGCGCAAAACCAGGACTGTGAAGCAGCGACTGTTGGGCCCGCTGGAGGCAGTGGGCCTTGGTCAGATTCGGAAAGCGCTTCAAGTTCGCATAGAACTCCGTCATCAGCCGCTGTGTGGCCTCGTCATCTATGGCCCAGAGCGAAGCCAGCGCGGAACGGGCGCCGGCCTTGACAGCCACGCCGCCCAACCCCAGGGCGGCGCGGTCGTCGCCCGCGCCGGTTTGGCAGGCGGACAGCGTAAGCAGTTCGATGGGATGCTCGCTCAGCAGGGATGGCAAGGCCATCTCCTCAAGTTGGTCCAGGCTCAGCCGTCCGTCGAAGGCCAGCAGGAAACCATTTCTGGCATCGGAACCGAATTCGCCGTGGGAGGCGATGTGGACGATCGCATACCGACCCCCGGCCAGCTCTCGCGAATAGGTTTGGATGACAAAACCCTCGTCCAGAAGCTTAAGCCCCTGAAACGCGGCCTCCACGCCCAGCAACTCCGCAGGGACTGCCGCCAAAGGCGGGAAATGGTCCCTCGGCTTGGAGACTCCACAAAGCAGGGCCTTGGTGCTACCCCGAGGCATTGGACGCGGGTCAACGAGCGAGAGCCCAGGCGCTATCGCGATCGCAAAACGCTCGATCAGGTACCCGTGCCCGTCATGGAGCGCCGACATCGGGATGGTCCGCAACGCGCCGTCCGGGATCAGGACGAGCGTCTGCACCGAGGCCTCTTTGAGCTGGTCCACATACGGCTCGATGAGCCAATCCCAGAGAGTCCGGCCCAGTTCCTCATAGCCTTCGGAGTAACGTTTTTGCAGTTTCAACCGAAGGCGGCGCACAGTGGCCGTAAGTTGCTCGGCCCCCACCGGCGCCGTGAAGCGTTGCAGGCCGTCGGAGAGGTTGAGGAGAATCTCCAGGCGGTCAGGCAGAGGGATGAAGTAAACCACGGCGGTTTGGTTCCCCACCGCCTCGATGGGTCTGACTTTGGCCTGCAGCAGGCTCACGCAATCTTCGTCGTAGAAGTAGTCCTGGATTTCGGCTGTGCGCAGCAATTCGATCGCGTTCCTCGCTTCAATCAATGTCGCTTGAGAAACGGACGGACCGGCTTGCGCCAACAACAGGTCCGCGTACTCAAAGTAAAGCCGGCCTGTGGACTCGCGAAATGGCCGGCCATCTCCGCGCATCATCGCACCGGCCGCCAAGTCACTGCGGAGCGGTTGGAGTGACCGAACGGCGCGCCGGTAAGCCCCAAGGGCTTCATCCAGCCGCCCCTCCTGGTGTAGTACCCGTGCGATCTGCCACTCCCACTCAAACTGCGCCTCCGGGCACCCGGCCCGCTGGGCCAGGAATAAAGCCTGCTCCGAGAGGGCCAGTGCCTCAGCGTGTCGTCCGGCCTTTTCGTAGAGACCGGCCAAGTAACCGTGCGCGTAGCTGTCGGCTTTGCCGTCGTGCGACTCGGCCGCCAGTTGGCCTGCCTCGGTAAGGGCTTGATGTGCTGGCAGCAGAAGCCTTGCCGGCAAGGCGGCGGCGTGATCGATCAGCTCGGAGCAAAGGCGCCCCCAGGCGGTAAGCAAGAACGTCTTCTCACGGTTGTCACTCAAAGCAGCCAGGCCTGGACGCGTCTCGATCAACTCCTGTTCTGCCGCGGCCCAGGCGCCCAGGGCAAGCAGCGCCCGAATCCGGTTCAAACGAATTCTCAGCAGCAGCCGGTCGTTCCCCGCCAAGCGTGTGTCCTCGATCGCCTCGGCGTAGAGCCGCAGGGGCTCTCCAAACGCGCCGTCCTCGAGAGCCTCAGGCTCGCTGGCTTCGCTGGGCGTTGCCGCTTCTTTCGCGAAGCCCAACAGAACCGGGGGCGGATGCACAATCAGGAGGTTGGCCAGGCTTTGAGCCGCGGCGGCCCGCGCGCCGGCATCTTTGGAGAGACGGGCCAGCTCCAGGCCTTGCCGCAAGTGCCGTTCGGCGTCGTCGAAACGCCGCGAAAACAGCAACGCGTTGCCCAGGGCGACCTGTACTTTCGCGCCCAGCCGCGGCGAGTTGCCTTGGAGCGCGGTGGATTCAACCGCCTCGAGCAACTCGGTGGATTTGCAGAGCTGGCCGAGGGTTTGGTAAGCGGCGGCCAGGACCACGGTGGCCGCTATTCTGGCTTCCGTGTCCCTCGCGGATTGGGCCTGGGTCACGGCGTCCTCCAAGATGGGCACCGCTTGCTCGCAGTGCCCCTTCTCAAGGAGCGCCGTGCCTTTGGCAAGAGGCGTGTCTGTTGCGGCGGCCAGGAAGAAAGACCATGCCGCCAAGGCCGCCACTGTCAGCGCCATCAGCGCTGGGAGCGCGCGCCTTGAGGCGAGGAATCTTGGAGATGATGTTTTGGCCATACAAAAACTGCTCCGCGCATATCAACGCAGGTCGAAGGCCGGCAGGAACGAATCCGGCATGAGCGACAAGCCACCGCGGCCGCGCACGATCAGGCTGTTGGCCTGTGGATTCTTGCGCGCGCAACCCTCGCGAATCTGGGTCGCCGCCTCCAACAAGTTGGCGGGGAGCAAACCGAGGCTGTTCACGAAATCAGCGCCGAACCTGATGACGACGACGCCCTGTGTTTCGGCGGGGTTCTGCGTCTTTGCGTCAACCTTCGATCTGAGCATGTACATAAAGCCGCTGTTGACCTCGATGTGCCCGCCATGCCCCGTTTCGGCCTTGGCGAGCAGCGTACTATTGACGAGGCCCACGATTTGCGGGTCCACGAAAATGTTACCGCCATCGTGGTAGGCTTCGGCGGAGACGGTGCTATCACGCAGCAGGATCGTCCCAGGCGCAAGGAGACTGAGCGTGCCGGCGTCGCCATTCGCCGACTTTACCGAGATGGTACTGGCGTTGGCCTTGATATCGGTCGTTGAACTGATTGAGACACTGCCGGCATGACCTGGCCCGGAGGAACTCGAGATTTCGCTTCCCTCGCTGAGTGCCAGCGGCGAACGCACTGAAAGACGAATCTCGCCTGCGTTGGCGGAGCCAAGGGCTTCGGTCTGGATCTTGCCTCCCCTGGCCAGGCTCAGTGAATCGGCGCTCATGGTAATCGTGCCTGCATCACCCCGGCCTTTGGACTGCGAATCAATGGCACCGCCGTTGATCACCTGAACGTCTTTTGCGTTGATGCGGATGTTGCCAGCCGCCCCCGATGCGTTTCCATAGGAGCCAGCTTGAATGGTGCTTTGGTCTAGCAGAAGCCTGTCCGCCGTCACCGCGATGTCGCCGCCGTGGCCGGCGCCCAGTGCGCCAGAGGAAATGCCGGCGGAGTTCCGGAGTTCAATGTCCGCGGCGGTGACCTCGATAGCTCCGGCGGCTCCAGCGGCGTATGTGTTGGCGCCAATAAACGAGGCTGAGTCCGCCGCCAGCTTCCCCGCGACAGTAACAGTCACCTTGCCGGCCGAGCCAAGGGTTTTCCCGGCCGAGCCAGGGGTTGCGGCGGCCGAGCTCGAGCTGACCCCAAGAACCGACTTGTCGTGGAGCTGCAATTCCCCGGCAGCAATTGAGATGTTGCCGCCGTAGCCAGACGATGTTGCCTCCGGGGAGGCTCGGATACTGGACGACTGGTCCAGGCGGATCAGGCCCGAGACTGCGATGTCAATGGCGCCGCCGTTTCCAGTACTGGCCGTGTCAGCGCGGATGTGAGCGTTATTTCGGAGAGTCAAGCTCTCGCCACGGATTTGGATGGCCCCGGCATCGCCACCCCCGGCTTTGCTCAAGCTCGGCACGCCGATAAAGGTTCCTAGTTCGCCGGGCTGCGTGCCAGCGCCATCCAAAGTGAGTGTGTCCGCAAGGACCCGGACGTTTCCTCCCTTCCCGGTGCCTTCAGTGGCCGCCGTAATAGCGCCGCGGGCGATGCGCACCGTCTGGGCGGTGATGTCAATGGCGCCGGCGTTGCCGCCCTGGCCTGAGCTGGTCGAAGCCACTGAGATATTTGGGTTGCCGTGGGAACCGCCCGACAGGGTAAGGTCCTTGACGTGGATCGTCACGCTGCCGGCAGCCCCACCCGCGCTCGTCTCGGTGCTCACGTAGCTGCTGTCGGCCAGGTTGAGGGCTGCGGCATGAATCTCAAGGTGGCCGCCGGCATCGCCAGCCAACTCGCTGCTGCTGCCCGCCGAGATGTGCGCCGCTGTCCCGGGATCGTTGCCTTGAAGGGTGACGCTTCTCCGCGCCGTAATGAGAACGTTCCCCGCGCGGGCGAGGTCGTAGGCCCAGCCCTCAATCTCGGCCTTGTCTCCGATGAACAGGTCGCCGGCAACGATCGTCACGTCACTTCCCGTGGCCTCTCCACGCGCGGTCGCAATGATGCCGCCATCGTTCATCTCGATGTTCTCCGCCGCGACTCTCAAGCCTCCTCCTTCGGCCCGTCCGCGGGTATCCAGTCGGACATAACTCCCACTGCCAAGGCTGAGTTTGCCTCGCAACTCGATTTCGCTCTCTGGCGACCGGCCAGATCCAGGCGAGTCGCCAACGGAACCGTTCGACAGACTCGAGTTGTCCGTGAGAGACAAGTTGTTGCCGCGAACAAGGAAATGGCCTGCCTCGGCACTGTCCCCCGTTGACAGGCGCGCGCCGCCAGACACCTCAATGTCACCCAACTGGCTGAAGTCCGCGACCCCAAGATCAGCAACCGACAACTCGCCCGCGGAGTCCACCGCCGCCAACTTGAGCGCGCCGCCGGGCGCGCGAATCGTGGCCGCCCGCTGAGTTTCAGCGTCCTGCTTGACTTCGATGCTTCTCCCAACGGCGGTCACATCTTGGCCGAGCTTGAACTGCAAACTGCTGCCGTTGAACTGGACCTTGCCGACGGCGGGGTCGGCGGGAGCACCGAGGAAACCGAAGGCCGCCGGACTGGCGACGGTCAGCATCTCGTGGGCCGGCGGTTGGGCCGCGAAACGCGTGCCGTCGGTAAAGGCAAGGTAGTCGGCCGTGGTGACCACAAAAGCGCCCGGCACGTTCACCTTTGCGTTCGGGCCGAACACCACGCCCGCCGGGTTCATGAAGTAGAAGCTGGCATTCGGGATGGAGCACTTGAGGGTGCCATTAATGGTCGAGATCTCGCCCCCGGTAACGCGCGAGAAAACCGTCTCAATTCCACTGACGACGCCGGCGGTAAAATCGGCGGTTTCTCCCGCGGCGAGACTGAAAGTCTGGAAGCTATGGAACAAGTTGTGACCTTTGAGAGTGCCGATGTCGGCCGGAACCGTAAACCGGTTGTTATCCTTGGCAAGGGGCATGGGCGGCCCCCCCCGCGTAGTGCCATCGGTAACAATCTGGGCAAACGCCCCGGTCGAGACCGCCGCCATCCAGGAAGCGACGCAGGCCGCCATTTTGGCTCTCCATGGGTGGCGCCAGTCCGGGGGCGCGGTGGGGCGTCTTCGTGCCGCACCGTCAGGGAAGCAGCGAGAGGCAGGCGGGTGAGAGGGTGCTGGTGCGTTTGTGCCGAGTGCATGCATAGATTAGAAAGCCCACATGGACAGGTGGAAATGAATGCCGTCGTCCTGGAGGTTATGGCTGCTGTAATGAAGCGTCCGAAAGGCATGGCCCCAGAACCGGGAGGCTTCCAGGTTCTTGCGAAGCCGAAAGACCAGGCCCATGCCGGCGCTGCTGATCGAGCTCAAGGACGGCTGGCCGGCTTCATTGTTCCACCCGGCGCCGACGTCCACAAACGGCACCCATTGCAATTTTGGCGCGCTGTCTTTACCCTGCCACAGGGGCACGCGCAGTTCAGCGGTGGCTACCAGGCCTTTATCGCGCGCCATAGTGTTTTCGCGGTAGCCGCGCACGGACTGGGCACCGCCAATCGCCAATTCCTCCAGGGCCAGGAGGCTGTCCGGACTGTATTGGCCGGCCAGCCTTGCCACAAACTCGACCCGGCTCCGACCCAATCGGCGCAGGTATTGGGCCTGCATCAGCACCGTGACAAACTCGCGGTCCCGCGGGATCAGGTTTTCATGCGGTTCACCCTGGTAGGCCGTGGCGCCCAAGGCATCCCAGCCCTTGCTCAATGAAACACGCGCGCTGAAAACGTGCGCCGGGCCGCGGTCCACCACCTGGGCCGTCAGGCGGGTGACCGCCACCACCGAAAGTCCGTCCACAGCCCCGGGCAAAATCGAATACGGCTCCCCCAGCAGATAGGTTTGGTTGGCACGGCGCTCGCCGCTCAAGGCCAGACTGAATTCGCGGGTTGGCGTGCGATAGAGGGGGTGTGATAGCGCAACGGTGTAGCTCTCCAGTTCGCTGCTAATATCCAACTGCTGGAAGGGCGCCTCGACCACCGCCGCGCTATTCCGCCCATATTGGAGTCTGAGGCTCGTGTCGCGAGCGGTAAAGGGGAGCGCGTAACTGGCCGCCAAGTCACGGCCCGCGAGCCAGCGGCTTCGGTTCATCAGGTTGCCAGAGGCGCGCGCGACGCCGTAGTCGAGGCTCAATTGGTCGCCGTGCCCGGTCAGGCTTTCGACTTCGAGATCCGCGTCGAGTTGTTCGGCGCCGGTGCTGGGTGGACGGTTGTTGGCGTAAGTCAAACCCAAGTGGTAGGGGAACCTTTCCTTGACCTTGAGGTTCATCAGGGCTTCGCCACGCGCAGGCCCGGGTTGGATGTCCGCGTTGACCTGCTCCACCGGGTAGAGATCACGCCACAACTGCAACGTGTCGCGGACCGCGTTGACATTCAGCGGACGGCCGCCATTGGCCAGGAGGCGCCGCCGGTAGAAGGACTCGGAAAGCCAGCGGTTGCCTTGCAGGCTGATCTTGGCCAAGGAACCCTCCACGACCCGGAACGTAACCACGTCCGCCACAACGGCAGCGTTTTCCAGGACCGCCCCGGAGTTCACGTATCCGTGGTTGATGTACCAGGCGCTCACCGCCAGGCGCGCCTCCTCCAACTCCAGCGGTTTGAGCATACGACCCGTCCAGGGCAGCGTGACGCGGGCCAACTCCGCCGCCGAGAACACCTGGTTGCCCACGAACCTGAACTCGCGCACGAAGTTGGTTTGGCTCAGGGCTGGCGGCCCCGCCTCTGGCACGCTGACCGGAGGCAGTTCCGCGGCGCCGACCGAAACCAGCAGCGCCCACGCGCTGATCCATCCGGCCGGTGTTCTTGCCTCAGTTCTTGGAACGTACCTCATAGACGGTCGTGGCACGGCGTCGGGTGAGCGAGCTACTTCGCCGCCATTTTGAACGTCCCCTGCCAATCAGGCGGCGGGTTTAGCGCCAACTCTCGACAGCGGAGCGCCATGGCGCGGCTGGCCAAATCTCCGGTTGCGTTGAAGAGCTCGTCGAAGCTGGCAGCCGCCTCGCCAAAGCGCCCCTGTTCATACACAGCCCAGTTCTCTGTGTAGCGTTGGCAGAGCTCTGCAAGAGGGGCGTCGGCCAGTCCATCAGCCGGCTGCCACAGCTCGAGGCCCGTGCTCTTTCCTTTGACAATCACCCGGTCAATCATGCGGGCAAGCAGCGGCTGGGTGAGCCGAGCCTTGAGTTCGCCCGTCAGCAGCAGTGGGACACCGTAAAGCTTGGTGAGCGACTCGACCCGCGCCGCCGTGTTCACCACGTCGCCCAAGACCATATAATCCAATCGCTCCCGTCCGCCAACGTTGCCAACCAGCGCCCGCCCACAGTGCAAGCCAAAGCCAAAGCCGAAGAGCTGCCGGAACTCCGGCGGCAGTTCAGGCCGCAACGCCTCCAATCTCGGCACGATCTCCAGCGCGGCCGCCAGTGCCAGGTCCGCCGCCAGGGGCTCGGACTGGGGCGCGCCCCAATACGCGGTAAACTGATCGCCCAGGAAATGCTCCAGGTTACCCCGACGGGCGTGGACCGCCTCTGTCTGAATGCTAAAGGTTCGATTCAGGAGCCCGTAAACCACCTCGGGCCGCTCCTGGCTGCGCTCGGTCAGACGGGTGAAGTTGCGGAGGTCGGAGATCAGGACCGTGACCTGCGCCGACTGCGGTTCCAGCGCCCCCGGCTTGGCCACGATGTGCTCAATAACGCCCGGGGAAAAGTAAAGCTCGAGGGTTGTCCTGAGCTTGATCCGCTCGCGCCACTCCCGGGTATGGCGCCGTGCCAGCTCCAACATCCCGCCAAGCACCCAGGCACCCGCGGGCGCGACAAACGGCAGAACCACCCCGAGTCGGAACAGGGCCACCAGGTCAGCCAGGGCCCACAGCGCCACGCCTAGGAATGCAAGCGCTGCCAATCCGCTTTTCCGCGTGCAATACCTTGAAACCGATCCGAAGAGCCACACCGAAAGGACGGCCACAGCCGACGACCACGGCGGCAGTTCGCGCATCGGACGATTCTGAAGCAAGTCATTCAAAGCCGCGGCGTGCAACTGCACCCGCGGTTCGACGGGGCCGAACGGCGTCGGACCCGTGTCCCCAAGACCGCCGCCGACGTAGCCAACCAGCAGGATTTGGCCTTGGCGGGGAGGCTCGCCCGGCTCGGCGGACGCCTTCCGTCTTTCCCATGCCTGGAATTCGACATGGATTTGGTCCAGGCTCAAGTGCGTAAACGCCGTTTTGCCGCTCCGCAACCAGCCGCTGCGCAGATTCAGCAGTTGCGGCTCGGCAGGGAGGCGCCGGGTGACCATGGTTTTGAAGTCTGGGCCCAACTCTTCCCACTCTACGCCGGTGGCCGAGTAGCGCATCCGCCCCGGATTGGCGACTTGAAGGTAGGCCGCCAGCGCAAGTGACGGCTCCGCACCTTCCGGTCCGCGTTGCACGTAAGCGTAATGGCGAAAAACGCCGTCGCCGTCAGGCTCGGCGTTGGCCAACCCAGCCGGTGTCAGCCGGGGTGCATATGCGAACGACCGGGCTCGCTGGCGCCATTCGCCAGCGCTGTTCTTCTCCAGCAAAACTTCAGCCAACACGACTCTCCCGCTACGCTGGATGGCTTCATAGAGCGGCCTTGCCTCGGGTTGCCTCGCCCGCCTGAAGACAACGTCGAAAACGATCACCTCCGCCCCTAGGGCGCTCGCCTCTTCGACCAACCTGGCAAGGGCCGCGCATTCCTCGGCAACGCTCCCAATGGCGTCCGAGTCGGCGTCAGTGATGTTGACGTAGGTGATCCTCCCGTCAACGGCCGGGGCACTATCCAGAGCCAATCGCCAGCGCAAGGCCTGGTCGAAGCAGGCCCACTCCCAGCGGCTCAGGATTCGTGGGAAACACAGCAGGACAACCGCCAGAACCAACCCCATCGCCAGGGAGAGAAACAGGGCCGAGCCGGCCCGGAGAGCGTCTGGCAGTGTGTCCAACTTGACCCGCATAGGCTCGGGGGGCTATTCGCGATTGGTCTTGTTGTCCGGCGGCGCACGGCCGGGAGCCGGCGCGGCATTGGTGTTACCACCGAAGTCCACGACGGCGGGTCGGCCAGGGCCAAACCACGCGCCAACAGCCTCTTTCCGCCAGTCAAAGGCGCCGCGGAACACCCCGGCGACGCTGACGATCGAAGGCGCCGTTGTCGGCTGCCGCTTCTGGGCCGCCTGACATTCATCAACCATCGCCTTGAGTCGTTGCTCTTGGGCCCTCAGCACCGGAGCCGGCAGCCCCCGTTCGTTCATGGCTTCGACCAGCCGCCGAAAGTCCTCCGCCATCTTGCCGCGCAGGTCCAAAACCAGCACCTGAATCCAAAACGGCTGCGTATTAGTGTTCCATCGCCAGACCTTCGTTTCCGGCGGCAGCTTAACGGGTTCGTCGGCTTTGAGGCTCGCTGCCACCGGTCGCCACTGATTGGCCAAGCCGGCACGAGCCGGCGTCCAAGGGATGATGACTGCTTGTGCCTCGCGGCAGGATTCCAGCGTCATCGCCAGGCGATTCCCCTGCCCAAAAGCAACCTCTGTTCCCCAAGGGTATTCACGCGGCGGTTGTCCAGGCTGGCTTGTCACCACGCTGCAACAAACCAGCACATGAGAGAGGTTGGTTTCCTGCGACCAACCCACCCACGCCAAGCCCAGACAGGCGAGCGTGCTGAAGGCTCCCGTCCAGTTCCAAATCTTGAGCTGCGTCATCGGTCTAGACTGTTTGGGCGCCCCGCCCGTGCCAACCGGCCTCCGGGCCGCGCCACGGGGTGTTCTTCGGCGGCCGGCTAGGGTCGTTCTGGCGCCAGAACGACCCGAAAGCCAGTGAAATTGTAGTGGTCGCCGAGGTCACTAGACAAACGGACGGCCGACCGGGACTCGACGTCATAAGTTCCCCAACAACCTCCACGAGCAACAATGTACGTGGCCGCGCTCGGGCCCAACGGGTCAACGA
>ORJL010217628.1_pt1 | contig 24237 bp, 25 predicted proteins | sample 1779941 | NCBI WGS metagenome assembly ORJL01 (sample SAMEA104232317, study PRJEB22302) | groundwater metagenome | biome: forest; feature: aquifer; material: groundwater | place: USA | collected 2011-08-07 | depth 5.8 m
GAGCGACATTCTACCAACAGGTTTTGAATGTGGCGTATTGAATGGTCATATCAAACCCGGTGATATTGTTGCCATTGTCGGCGCAGGACCAATCGGGCTTGCAACATTACTTACCGCTCAATTTTATTCCCCTGCTGAGGTTATAATGGTTGATACTGATATTAATCGGTTGAACGTTTCAAAATCATTTGGGGCTACTCAATTTGTTCATAAGAATGCAATTGAAGAAATCATGAAATTTACCCATGGAAAGGGTGTTGATGTTGCTATCGAAGCTGTTGGGATGCGAGAAACATTTGATATTTGTCAATCCATAGTTAGTGCAGGGGGTTGTATAGCGAACATTGGTGTTCATGGAAAGAGTGTTGAGCTTCATCTTGAAAAACTTTGGTCCAGGAATATTACAATTACCACACGTCTTGTCGATACAATTTCTACGCCAATGCTCATGAAAACTGTGGTCTCAGGAAAACTCAACCCAGGATATCTTATCACACATCATTTTGCTTTTGATGAGATGATGAAGGCTTACGACACATTTGAAAATGCTGTAAAAGAAAAAACGCTTAAAGTTATTATCACGAATTAACATGAAAGTTACTGTAATGAAAAATTATTTGAAATTTATGGTCGTCGGAGCGCTCTGTTGTTTCATTGCTTTATTTGTCGGTTGCACTTCATCCCGGCTTGTAAACATTTGGAGTGATTCAGAATACAAGGCTCCTGTTATGAACAAAATGCTTGTCATTTCTCTAAGCAAAAATCCTTCAATTCGTCGCATTTGGGAAGATTCTTTTGTTGTAGAATTGGCAAAACATAACGTCGATGGAAACCCATCATATCGCATGTTCCCGGACGATGTTCCCGATACGAATCAGGTCAATGAGATTATAAAATCAAATGGATATGATGGATTTTTAGTAATTCGCAGGCTTCCCCCTGAAACGAATGCTCAATACCAGCCCGGATACATGACTCGAGAACAGAATATGAGATATGATCGTCGCCGTGATAGATTTATTACCTATTACCGAAACGTGCAATACGGCGGATACATCGATTCTCAAAAAGTTGACATTCGAGCAATCGATGTTTGGACAGCAAAGGATGAAGGGCAAATGATCTGGAGCGCAACAAGTAAAACACCCGAGCCCAATACTGTACAAGAAATCAGGCCGGAAATCATCACGTTAGTGTTAACAGAGTTAACACAGCAGGGTATCATTGGTAAACTTCGTTAAAAAGAAAGTATGCATTTCATTCCAAAGCAATCATGAACTTGATGTTATGTTGAAAATAATATTTATAGTCTATGTGTTTTTGAGTATAACAGGCAATTTTAGTCTTGTTGCACAGGTAAAAACCTCGATTCTTATTCAGTCGACATTTGAAGATGAGAGAATTGATATCTCTATCAATAAGTCGGTGTATTTTCCGGGAGACACAATTCTTGTGGTCATTCAACGAACTGATACTGCTATGACAACAACCATTACACCCATGTTACCTATAGAAGGAACTACACTCAAGTTTCATGGAAGACGAACATACATTGCTGTTATTCCACAAGACGTAACACCGGGAACATACCCGATTAATCTTCGTGTAACTGATTCAGAAGGAAGACGATATAGATACGAAACAGATCATGTTATTGCAATAGAGGAATATCAAGATGTTGAGCAACTGAGTAGATATGTCAGCATCTATCCGATAGAGGGTAGCGCCGATATACGAACACCTGTTACGGTGGATCGAGATCAAATTCGATGTCTTGAGGTACAATTTGCGCGGGATAGCATTCGTCCTGGAATGGGACCACAGTTTGTAAGAATAACGACAACCGTGCTGTTACGGGATGGCTTAACTGCCGCATCGTATGATAGACGAATGGTAACATTTCGTAGTCAGGACGGTCCTAATAAAGACCGTTCATTGTTTACTCAATATCGAACCGCGTACGGTGCATACGCTAACATCCGTCCCGAAGAACTTAATCGTGTCATCGTACCCGTAGATTCACTTCCGGATTGGGCAATTCTTGGAATTTGCATAGAACCCGATTATACCATAAAAATCGGGGCAGTTGATCGTTCAAATAGTATGACACGATATTTTCGAGTAAGAGGTTCAACTATTGAAATAGGGCTTTCTCTTGCTGTACCAAAAATATTGTTAGATACGCAATCAGGAGATCCGGTGGAATATGGTAACACCAGCGCAATGTTTCGCATCTTTTTTATCAATTCGATAACAGGAAATCGATTTCCAATAAGCGCAGGGATAGGAATATTTGGTGTAAGTTCGCCTGTTGATGTTGGGATTGGGCGTGGTGGTTTCGCTTTGTCAATGTTTCTGGATCTTGCGGAGATGGTACGAATCGTTAATATAGGATTTTCACACAAGGTGAACATTGGGTTAGAATTAGACCCATTTTTTGCTATCGAGAAAAAAGGACGACTGTTGCTTGTAGCACAAGCAGGATTTTCTTTTTAATGGAATTCATACTTGAATATTGATAGCTTATTTAGTCCATATGCATTCGGAAAGATTGAACTTAAAAATCGAATTGTTATGGCGCCCATGACTCGCTCACGGGCGATTAATAATATTCCCACCGAAATAATGGCTGAATATTACGGACAACGTTCTGCAGCCGGACTTATTATAACGGAAGGAACGTCTCCATCAGTAAACGGGCTTGGCTATAGTCGTATCCCGGGTATTTATAATGATGTTCAAATCGAAGGATGGAAAAAAATTACACAAACCGTACATTTTAAAGGGGGTAAGATATTCGTCCAACTCATGCATACAGGGCGCATAAGCCATAGAGCGAACATGCCCGATAATGCATATATCTTCGCGCCGTCGGCAGTTAAACCTGCCGGGCAAATGTGGACAGATACATTTGGATTGCAGGAATATCCAATACCATCAGCAATGACAAATGAAGAAATATATTATACAAAACAAGAATTTATCACTTCAGCAGTTAACGGATTAAAAGCCGGTTTTGATGGTGTAGAACTTCATGGAGCTAATGGATACCTTCTTGAACAATTTCTGTCTCCTATAAGTAACAGAAGAAACGATACTTATGGCGGAACTATTGAAAACCGTTGTCGTTTTCTGCTCGAAATAGTAGAAGGGACATGTAATGCAATTGGAAAGGAAAGGGTTGGTATTCGCCTCTCGCCTTATGGCACTGCAAGCGATATGCCACACTATCCTGAAATATCCGATACCTATAAATATCTTGCTGAACAACTCAATCGTATGGAGTTATTATATATCCACATTGTTGACCATAGTAGTATGGGAGCCCCGGAGGTACCATTAACAATAAAAAAAGATATCAGAAAAAGATTCCATGGAACAATTATTCTTTGTGGCGGATATACAAGAAATAGCGCTGAAAAAGAATTACAAAATAGTCGAGCCAATCTTATAGCCTTTGGCAGACCTTTTATCAATAATCCAGACCTCGTTGAACGATTCGTGCATGATTTGCCACTCGTTACTAAAATAGATATGAGTACTTTTTATACTCCCGGAGAGAAGGGGTATACCGATTATCCTCTCTATTCTAAAAACATTCAACTATTCACAAAAGAGAAAAAAAATGATGCAACAGCAATTTAATAGACAAATATTATTGGTGAAACGGCCGATAGCTATGCCCGATGAAAGTTGTTTTAAGGTGATTACCTCGATTGTTCCAAAACCGGCAGAAGGGCAAATGCTCGTTAGAACACGATTTTTATCGGTTGATCCTTATATGCGAGGTCGGATGAATGATCAAAAATCTTATGTTTTACCATTTCCGTTAAATGAAGTAATACATGGAGCTGTTGTCGGAGAGATAGTCGAGTCGAAGTGTTCAAAATTTCAAAAAGGGAATCTTGTAGTTGGAAATTTAGGATGGCAAGATTATTCAATCGCCGATGCAGATGAGTTACGTAAACTTGATTCAAGCATAGACCCCGTCAGTAGTGCATTAGGAGTATTGGGAATGCCCGGACTTACAGCATATTTTGGATTGGTAGATATTGGTCAGCCTAAGGAAGGTGAAACTATTGTTATTTCAGGCGCCGCAGGAGCGGTTGGAACTACCGTGGGTCAAATTGCTAAGATATTTGGTTGTCGCGTTGTTGGAATTGCCGGTTCCTTTACAAAAATTTCATTTTTGACTGATGAGTTAGGTTTTGATGTTGCTATTAACTATCACACCGCTCCTGACTTGATAAAAGCATTGGAAGGAGCCTGCCCTAAGGGTATTGATATTTATTTCGATAACGTGGGAGGGCAAATTTCAGATTCTGTGATGACGTTAATAAATAATAATGCACGAATACCTATTTGTGGACAAATATCATTATACAATGAGAATTTCTATCCAATGGGTCCCCGTATTCAACCTCAACTGCTTTCCCATAGTGCGCTCATGAAAGGTTTTCTCGTTAACAATTATGCGGATCGATTTCAAGAGGGTATGGATAAATTGACGGGCTGGATTGCAACAAAACAACTAAAACATGTTGAAAATATTGTTGAAGGATTAGAAAATACTCCTAAAGCCTTTTTAGGATTATTTACGGGCGAGAATCTTGGAAAACAGATTGTGAAAGTCAGTTAATGGAAAATACAAGAGGTAAGGAATGGAAGTGAACATGTACGGGAATATGCAAAACCTGATTCCACCAACCGATTCGGCAAAAGAAATTCGAATGCTCGAAGAAGAATTGGTAAAAGAAAAAGATCGTACTCTTCGAACACTTGCTGATTTTACGAATTATCGGCGTCGGATTGAGCGTGATGGAAAAAAGATATCGGAAGAAGGGAAGCGCGAGGTTATTCTTCCCCTCTTAGATATTATTGACGATTTAGAAAAAGCGTTACTGTGGGCAGGTGATGAGGACATACCATTTGTAAAAGGCGTACGTAACATCCAACGTAAATTCATGCTACTGTTAGAATCACAAGGTGTTATTAGTTTTGAAACGGTTGGAATGCCTTTCAATCACGAGCTTCATGAAGCCATTGCAGTGACTGAATGCGATGGTATCGAACCGGGCTTGATTGTAAATGAACTCCGTCGCGGCTATTTATGGAGAAATGAATTATTACGTGCCGCTCAGGTGCGTGTCGCCGAATAATGTATAGCATATAACAAGATTCGAAATTTTGTATAAAATGAGTAGATTATAACTTTCAATTATTACTTAGTATGAAAGGTTATTTATGACTGATCTCAGCAATCCTCAAAAGGGGACACATCTGCTCGTGATTGTGGCGTCACTCGTTGTAATTATTTACGGCGTCAATCAAGCACAGTCTGTTATTTCCATGTTCCTTTTTTCTGTTTTTCTTGCACTTATAGGAACGCCATCGGTACTTTGGCTTGAACGGAAACGTGTTCCTTCATTATTAGCAGTTTTTATAGTCATGTCTGCCATGATATTGCTTTTATTGATTATTGCGGTTGTCATCGGCGCTTCCCTTAGTACGTTTTCTGATACTTTGCCATTTTACCAGAAACGCCTTCAGGAACAAGTTCTGGCATTCAAAGATATGCTGGCAAGTAAACATATTGTTGTAACAGATAAGGTTTTACTTGATTATCTTAATCCTGTACCTGTTATGGGACTGACAGTTACTTTACTTGCAGGGATTGGTTTAGCGTTTTCCAATATTGTGATAATCTTGCTTATAGTAACATTCATTCTTCTGGAAATATCAAGTTTTCCCATTAAACTACGTGCTATGATAGGAAATTCCGATCAGGTATTTCCACGTTTCAATAAGTTTATGAATGATATAAAACGCTACATGGTTATTCAAACAGTCATCAATTTGATTGCAGGCGTTCTCATAGGCGTATGGTTGTACATACTTGGTGTAGATTTTCCTGTTTTATGGGGATTTGTAGCATTTCTATTGTATTATGTTCCCGGTTTGGGATCAATTATTTGTGCTATTCCGGCTGTACTCTTAGCTCTTGTGCAATTTGGTTTTGGTTCAGCATCGCTTGCCGCGGCAGGGTATCTTGTAGTTGGATTTACTCTCGGTAACATTGTTCAGCCAAAACTTATGGGCACAAAGCTTGGACTCTCTACTCTGGTTGTAGTGCTCTCTTTAATTTTTTGGGGTAGCCTGCTTGGACCTGTTGGCGTAGTGTTATGCATTCCCTTTACAATGACTCTGAAATTCGCTTTTGAGGGTAGTAAGAATACTCAATGGATTGCAATTATGTTGAGCTCAGAAAAATCCATAATAAATGGACCCCCTGCGACAAATGCAAAATAATTTAACCAATACTTTATGATTTATAAGGATTACTATAAAGATTTAGGTCTCTCTAAGACAGCTACAGCAACAGAAATTAAAAAAGCGTTTCGCGTTCTTGCCAAAAAATATCATCCTGATAAAACGAACGGGAATAAATCGGCTGAGGAGCAGTTTAAGGTAATTAGTGAGGCGAACGAAGTTCTCAGTGATCCGGTAAAACGGAAAAAATACGATGAATTTGGAGCAGATTGGAAACACTATGAAGACACCGGTGCACAGCCGGGAGGATTCGATTGGTCGAAGTATGGACGGGGTCGCACTGAACAATCCCAACAATCGAATTCGCAAGAATCCGGTACAATGTTTGAAGATGATGGAGTCAACGATCTCTTCGAAGCGTTATTCGGTCAGCGTAGTGGTAAACGTAGGGGTAGGAAAAATGCTTCCGTTAAAGGGAGCGACTTTCAAACTGAAATAATTCTCACTCTCGAAGAAGCGTATTTGGGAACGGCTCGACTTATTCATCTCCATGGTCAGACGATTAAAGTAGCCATCAAACCCGGTGTTGAAGATCAACAACAATTGAGAGTTACGGGCAAAGGAGGCATTGGCAGTAACGGTGGTACAAATGGTGACTTATATCTTAAGATATTAATATCAGCCAATAAAGAATATCTTCGGAAGGGTAACGATCTTCACCATCTTCTTCCAGTAGAATTATATACTGCAATTTTGGGTGGAAAGACTCAAATCAAAACTTTCAAGGGAAATGTGACTATTAATATTCCAAAGGGAACAATAAACGGCAAAGAATTAAGGCTACGTGGATTGGGAATGCCGATCTATGGAAAAAAAAATGAATTTGGGGATTTACTTGTAAAAGTTAATATCCTTTTACCTGATAACCTCAACGAAGATGAAGTCGATTTATTTACAAGATTAGCTTCGCTTCGGAAAGGCAAATGAAAAAGTTTAAACTACCGGAAGGTGAAGGTAAGGAATTTTCGCCACCACTTAAAGGAAAGGCACTGCCGGTGGTTACCATCCCTGACATGAAAGTGGAGCCAAAGCAAGATAAAGATTTATGGGACTCTCTTAAACAACGTAAATCAATGGTCATTGCCATTCTATCCGGTGTGGCAATACTGTTAAATTTAATTCTTCGTTATATTTTCAAAACTTCCCCTGCAACGTATGAACTTCCATTATTAGTAACACTATTCCTTGGCGGTTTACCGTTACTATATGAATTGGTGTTGAACCTTACCAAGTTGAAATTCGGTTCTGATTTGTTGGGTGGTATATCAATTATTACGTCATTTCTCTTAGGCGAATATCTTGCCGGTTCAATAATCGTGATCATGCTTGCCGGGGGTGAGGCGCTGGAACGATATGCGTTACGTAGCGCCTCTTCGGTACTTGCCGCCCTTTCAAAACGTATGCCTTCAATTGCTCATAGAAAATTTGAAGAAACGATATCGGATGTTGGACAAGCAGAAATTGCGGTGGGCGATATCCTTATTATTTACCCGCATGAGATCTGTCCTGCAGATGGTATCGTGATTGATGGACATGGGTTCATGGATGAATCGTATCTCACAGGAGAACCATTCAAGATAACCAAGACAAGTGGTTCTACTGCTATTTCGGGAGCAATCAATGGAGAATCCGCTTTAACAATTCGTACTACACGTTGTGCCGCTGATTCACGCTATGCGAAAATCATGGAAGTGATGCGAGAATCTGAAACAAAACGCCCCCAGTTACGACGCTTGGGCGATCAGTTGGGAGCAATCTATACTCCCGTTGCCCTTACTGTAGCCATCTTAGCATGGGTAATAAGCGGCGAATCAATCCGGTTTCTCACAGTGTTAGTAATTGCTACGCCATGTCCCTTACTACTTGCCATTCCCATTGCGATCATTGGTTCTATTTCTCTTTGCGCCCGTCGCTCAATTATCGTCAAGAGTCCGGTTGTGCTTGAACAGATAGCAGGATGCAGGACAGCGATATTCGACAAGACCGGAACATTGACGTATGGTGAACCTACTCTGACGGAGATTCTTGTTGCACCAAGTTTTAGAAAGCGTGAAGTATTGACACTTGTGGCAAGTCTTGAGCGTTACTCTAAGCATCCACTTGCACGAGCGATTCTTAAAGAAGCGAAAGATGATGCATTACAACGACCTGAAGCTACTGAAGTAAGCGAACCACCGGGGCAGGGATTGTGCGGTATTGTATCAGGACATCAATTGAGAATTACAAGCCGTGATAAACTGGATGCACGATTGATTGATGGTATTGCGCAGTTACCTTCAATAAACGGAGGTTTGGAGTGTGTAGTGCTTATTGACCATCGCTGTGCGGCTGTGTTACGTTTTCGTGATGAGCCACGCGCTGAGAGCCGTTCGTTTATTAAACATTTGAGTCCCAAGCATCTTTTTAAGAAGATAATGATTGTATCGGGTGACCGTGAGTCGGAAGCACGATACCTTGCAGAGCAAGTAGGGATAACCGAAACGTATTCACAACAAAGTCCCGAAGAGAAACTTGCAATTGTTCGTAAGGAAACCGCCCTTGCTAAAACGTTATATGTGGGTGATGGTATTAATGACGCTCCTGCAATGATGGCGGCAACAGTTGGTATGGCTATTGGACAGAATAGCGATGTAACTGCTGAAGCGGCAGGGGGGGTTATTATGGATAATTCCCTCAAGAAAGTTGATGAATTTATGCACATCAGTAAAAGGATGAGATTCATAGCGTTGCAAAGCGCAGTAGGTGGTATGGCTTGTAGTATAATAGGAATGATCTTCGCCGCAACAGGGCATTTAAGTCCTGTGAGTGGCGCAGTCACTCAAGAAGTTATTGATGTTCTTGCAGTGCTAAATGCATTGCGCGCTGCTTATCCTCCCAAAGTAATTCACGATTTATAATCGCCCGCTTTTACCTTCTTAGCTTGGTTCTCTTAAATTACGCCAAGCGTTCTCGATTTCAAATCTCTCGTTGGTAGTAGTCCCTCTTTCATCCCATTGGGTGATTGATTGATGATGGATTTCTTTATAGCTTACTACAGTATAAAAGACTAATTATCATACCCGTTATTCATTCAAAGTGAAGTTCTTTGCCGTAAAAAATTATCGACGAAGTATTGACACAGTCCACAAATATAATCGATCTTCAGTTACCTTAAGAGATCGAATTAGTATTCATCCTTAGCATATGCGACACACCAATTCCAAGAAAAAGAACATAGTATGAAATTTAAATGTGTAGCGCTCATTATGATGCTTTTAATCGTTTCGACGATTCCACTGTTTGGCCAACACAAACACGAGGAGAAGACCGGGAGCGTTATGATGGGACATGCCATGTCAACTATGATGGGGAAACCCACATTCCATGCTACTGTGGAAGGGGTTCATATAAAAGTGTGGCTCATGAGTCAGAAGCAACACCTGAAGCTGATGAAGGGTAAAATGGGGAAGATGATGATGGACAAGGATAAAAAAGAAATGAAATATGATGGTACGGAGATGGACAAGGCGACAATGGATTCAATGATGGAAGGTACACATCATATCATGTGCAGTGTCAGAGAAGCCAAATCAAACAGGGAAATTGCAAATGCAAGTGTTACCATCTCAATAGTATCTCCTTCCGCCAATGAATCATCTGTTGAGCTAAAACCCATGATGGATTGTTTTGGTAACGGGCTCTCGCTCGACGAAAAAGGGAAGTATAAATTTACATTGAGTGTAAGCGAAGACGGTGTTTCGAGGAAGATGCACTTCCTCTACAGAGTTAAGTAATTGATGCAACTTTAAATGAGAATGAGGTCGTCATATCGTTATGGTAAGGAAATGAGAAGAGTAAGTCGAAAATACAGAAAGTGTAACAGAGGTAACTATCCACACATTTATTCATTGAGAACACATTAAGGGAATTATGACAAATCTAACCGAATTAAAAGGAAATTGGAACGAAACAAAAGGAAAATTGAAACAACAATTCGCAATGCTTACCGATAGTGATTTGTTACTGATTGAAGGCAAGCAGGATGAGATGTTAGGCAGACTTCAGATCAAACTTGGCAAAACAAAAGAAGAGATACATAAATTAATTTCTCAGATCTAAATTTATTAACCAGCGGAGCCAATAATATAAAATGAAAATATCAATAGTAGTCTTAACAGTATTTGCATTGATTGCGAGTGCATACGTAACCGGTTGCAAAACACCTGCCGAAAAGGTCGGTAGTGCACAAACAAATGTCATCGAAGCAAACAAGGATTTAGATGTTGCCAATAAAGAATATCTGGCAGATATCGAAAAGTATAGAAAAGAAACGGCAGATAAAATTGCCGCCAATGATAAAAGTATCACGGAGTTTAAGGCAAGAATAGATCGTGAGAAAAAGACAGCGAAGGACGAATATAGCAAGAAGATTATGGTGTTGGAGCAAAAAAACACTGATCTGAAAAAGAAAATGGATGAGTATAAATCTGATGGAAAAGAACAATGGGAAGCATTTAAGGCGGAATTTAGTCACGATATGGATGAACTGGGACAAGCATTTAAGGATTTAATGGTTAACAATGTTAAGTAGCTGTGATATGCATAAATATTTTAATTGAAGATTAATCAGGTATATCTGAATCTGTTACAAAAACAATATTACGTTATTCCAACAGAATGGGTAACTCTAACAACAAATATTCTAAGAGAAACTACTATGATAAACGAAACGAAATGGTCTGTAGACCAAGCCCACAGTGAAATTGCGTTCAAAGTTAAACATTTAATGATTGCTAATGTGAAAGGTATTTTCAAAACTTTTGACGCAAGCATCTATACAACGGCGAAGGATTTTACAACCTCCGAAATTGATCTTTGGATTGATGTTGGCTCAATTACTACCGGTGACGAGAAACGAGATGAGCATTTAAAAAGCGGAGATTTCTTTGATGTAGAACACTATAAGCAAATAACATTTGTATCAAGGACGATGGAGAATGGTGATGCTAAAGATAACCATGTGTTTTGGGGTGAATTAACAATGAGAGGTGTTACTAAAAATGTAAAGCTGAATGTACATTTTGGTGGCATTGTCATTGATCCATGGGGTAATGAAAAAGCGGGCTTCACTCTTTCATGTAAGGTTAATCGGAGTGATTGGGGCTTGAATTGGAATACAGCTATAGAAGCAGGTGGATTTTTAGTTGGTGAAGAAGTTACTATTTCTTGTGAAATAGAGCTTATCAGAGCGGGTCAGCGAGAATTAACTATGGAATTAAATACAATAACCGAGAAAATAGGGATACTGTAAACAAATAATGAAATAGGAAAAAAGCAAAAGTTGTCTAAAATAAGAATACTGTATCAGAGTCGTTTTATACGGGAATGGAAAAATGATCAAATAAACTCTGATGACCCAAATCAATTCCGTTAAAACGATATCTGATACAATTTGTGTTTAGGCTCAATAATAAAAAAATAATAAGATCGTTTTATTCATCAAATAGAAAATAATGTCATGGAAAATTCAAACGATACAGGAAAATTGGTTGGAGCATTGCTCATCGGCACCGTCATTGGAGGTGCGTTGGGAGTTTTATTTGCTCCTCACAAAGGGAGTGAAATACGAAAGAAAATTAGCGGTAGATCTGACGATATTACGGATTCAATGAAAAATAAATTCAACGATTTTGTTGACGAAGTCAAAAAAAGAAGTTGATACTCTCCTGAATATTACTATTGCATATACATACCATCTCCTATGAAAAAGAAAAAGCTCACTACCGCAAGCGGTAGACCGATTACCCAGTTTGAAAACTCGATGACAGTTGGCAAGCAGGGACCTATTTTGTTGCAAGATTATTTATTGCATGAAGACATGGCACACTTTAATCGTGAACGGATACCGGAAAGAGTAGTTCATGCTAAAGGGACAGGAGCTTTCGGCACGTTTACTGTAACCCATGATATCACTCGATATACAAGAGCTAAGATATTTTCTAAGATTGGAAAGCAAACAAAAATGTTTGCTCGTTTCTCACTCGTTGCCGGGGAAAAAGGAAGTGCAGATAGTGAACGTGATCCGCGTGGTTTTGCTCTGAAATTTTATACCGAAGACGGTAACTGGGATCTTGTAGGTAATAATACTCCGGTATTCTTTATTAAAGATGCAAAAAAGTTCTCTCATTTCATTCACACGCAAAAGCGTGATCCGATGACAAATTGCAAAAGTGCTACAATGAAATGGGATTTTTGGAGTCTCAATCCTGAAAGTTTACATCAGGTTATTATACTAATGAGTGATCGTGGAACACCGTTTTCATATAGGCACATGCATGGATTTGGCAGTCATACATTTTCTCTTTTGAACAAAGATAATGAACGGATTTGGGTAAAATTTCATTTAGTGACGTTGCAAGGTATTAAGAATTTTACAGATAAAGAAGCAAATGAAATGAAGGGTGTTAACTTAGACCATGCTCAGCAGGATTTAGTGGATGCTATTGAAAGAAAAGATTTCCCAAAGTGGGCAATGAAAATACAGGTGATGACTAATGATGATGCCGCCGAATATCCATGGAATCCGTTTGACGTTACAAAAATATGGAGTCATAAAAAGTATCCCTTAATTGATGTCGGGATAATGGAACTGAATGAAATTCCAACAAATTATTTCCGCGATGTTGAGCAGTCTGCCTTTGCACCCGGACATATTGTTGATGGCATTGGCTATTCGCCCGACAAAATGCTTCAGGGTCGTATTCTTTCCTATCCTGATGCACACCGTTACCGCTTGGGTGTAAACTATGAACACATACCTGTCAATGAATGTCCGTACGCAGTAGCGAATTATCAGCGCGATGGAAGGATGCCTGTTGGAGATAATGGCGGATCAAGTCCGAATTACAGACCAAACAGTTTTGAAGACATCGATATAGATGAAAATTACAACGAACCGCCAATGAACATTGAATCTACAGTAGCAGATTTTTATGATCGCAACGAAAATGATGATGATCACTTCACACAACCAGGAAATCTATTTAGGAATGTTATGAATGAACAAGACAGAACCAATTTAATAAGTAATATTGTGACTGCAATGAGTGGAATTAGCGGTGAAAAGAAAGACGAAATAATTAACCGCCAGTTATATCTGTTCTATCGAGTAGATACTAAATTAGGAATGGCGGTTGCAAAAGGTCTGGGAAAAGCATTCGATGAAAAAGCCTTTGAGAACCTTTAATTATGTGTAGTACACTATATGCCAAAGTTCGTTTGAAAGAAAAATGTATCTCATATCAATAATATTTCATTTTTAAAAATACCATGAAAAAAACAATTAAAACCATTTCTATAATAGTCTTGGTAATCGTAGTTCTTATTTCAAATACGATGTTGGCACAACAATCTGTGCCGCAAAAATATACTCGCTCTGTAACAAATGTTGCAGAGTTCAAAATGAACATGCGGAAATTATGGCAAGATCATGTAGTATGGACTCGTAATGTCATACTGTGCATTGTTGACGACCTTCCGGGAAGAGAAAGTGCAGAGAAACGACTTCTTCAAAATCAGGATGATTTAGGGAATGCACTTATACCATATTATGGGGAAAAAGCGGGCAAACGATTTACTGCGTTGCTTTACCCTCACATTACTATTGCGGCTGAAGTAGTTAAAGCATTAAAAACCGGTAATATTCCGGTTCGTGATGAAGCGGGAAAACGATGGTTTGCCAATGCTGATGAGATTTCCCAATTCCTCAACAATGCTAATTCTCAATGGGCTTTGGAAGATATGAAGAAGATGATGAACTATCATCTCAGGCTCACAACTGATGAAGCAGTACAGCGAATTAGGAAAAAATATGATGCTGATGTGATTACGTTTGATACCATTCATAATGAAATAATAAAAATGGCTGATATGTTCGCTGACGGAATTGTACAACAATTTCCGGAAAAATTTAAGAAGGTTAATTCTAAGTTGACATCACAGTAGAACACGTCCATAGCGGGAATCGGATTCATCACACTGTGGAATCCATGGATCCTTTAAACCATATACAGTGCAACATCAAATCTAAGGGGAATACTCAAATGGAACGAACAGCAAAAGCACATTGGTTAGGTGATTTCAAGGATGGTAAGGGTACGTTAACAACGGAAAGTGGTGTGTTAAACGAAACTGCCTACAGTTACAAAACTCGATTTGAAGAAGGTGTAAAAGGGACGAATCCCGAAGAACTTCTTGCCGCTGCTCATGCAGGTTGTTTTACAATGCAAGTTGCGGCGGTATTAACGAAGAAAGGTATTAATCCCAAAACATTAGACACAAAAGCCAACGTTACATTGGAAGGATTAAGTATCACAAAGGTACACTTATCAATTACCGGCTCCATATCTGGATTAAATTCGGCTGTATTTTCAGATATCGTTCAGGATGCGGCGAAACATTGTCTGGTATCGAAAATCTTAAACATACCCGTAACATGCGAATCTCATTTGTTGACATAGACGGGTTAACCACTTAAAAAATTACGTAATACATCCAATCCAGAATAACTTTATTGTTTTTCTGTTGGGATTTCAATCATATATAAAAGAAGAATAACATCATGAAAAATTTAATAATTACTATTTGTTTAATGTGCTTGCTGTTTGCAACAGCATTACAAGCACAATATAGCGACACCGATACCCGAAATAATCTTACCTTCGGTATAAAAGCCGGATTTAATTATTCCAATGTCTGGGATGAACAAGGGCAGGATTTTACCGCTGACGCTAAGGTTGGTTTTGTCGGAGGTGCATTTGTTGGTATTCCAATCGGAGAATATATTGGCGTGCAACCTGAAATTTTACTTTCTCAAAAAGGATTTCAAGGGTCGGGTACATTATTAGGATCATCGTATGCGTTTTCAAGAACAACAACGTATATCGATATCCCTCTGCAATTTCAAGTTAAGCCGTCAGAATATTTTACTATTCTTGGCGGACCGCATTATTCGTACCTTGTGAATGAGTCTTATAGTTATACATTAGGTCCTAATAGTTATGTTCAAGAACAAGCGTTTAATGCTGATAATATTAGAAAAAACATTTTTGGGTTTATCCTCGGTGCTGATATTTATATTGAACACATTGTCATATCGGCAAAGCTGGGTTGGGATTTACAAGAAAATAATGGTGACGGAACATCATCAACTCCGCGCTACAAAAATCAATGGTTGCAATTAACAGGTGGCTTTAAGTTTTAATGAACACAAGGGTAGAAGTTCAACCAAGGCTTACATAGAATAATTCTTGCAGGCTGTTCTTTTCATACACAATGTTGTACAAAAAAGTAATACATGAATACATGTGAAGCGTTATTAGAAGTTCTTGTTGAGTACGGAGTTGAACGAATTTACGGAACTCCCGGAGATGCCATTAATCATTTAGCCGAAGCTATTAGAAAACAGGATAAAATACGTTTTATTCAAGTTCGGCATGAAGAAACAGGAGCTTTTGCCGCTTCTGCGCATGCAAAGTTAACGGGGAAGTTGGGCGTTTGCCTTGGCACCGCAGGACCCGGAGCCATCCATTTACTGAATGGTTTGTATGACGCGAAATCGGATCATGCGCCTATCATTGCAATTTCAGGGCAATCTGAAACCAAGTATATAGGTACAAATTATCATCAGGAAGTGGATTTTAATCTTCTTTTTAAAGATGTAACAGTCTTTAATCAGACTATTATTAATCCTGCACAAATGCCCGGTTTAGCAGTACATGCCTGTCAGATAGCATTGGCTAAAAAGGGAGTTTCACATATTAGTATTCCCGTAGATATAGCTTTACAGGAGGTACCTGATTACAAAAAGAATAATTACACATTTATTTCATGTGACGAGGTACTTCCTGCAGAAGAATATTTGGAAAAGGCGGCTTCTCTTTTAAATATTGCTGAAAAGGTTGTTATCCTTGTAGGTATAGGAGCAAAAAACGCAACGCGTGAATTACTCAGAATTGCCCATGTGTTACAAGCGCCTATTATAAGAACATTACGCGCTAAAGATATTTTACCGGATGAACACCCGCTCTCATTAGGCGGGTTAGGATTACTCGGTACAACACCTGCTGAGAATGCAATGAAAAATTGTGACTTACTCTTTATGATCGGTACCGATTTCCCTTATCCTGAATTTTATCCGCAACTAAAAGTGCCGGCTATCCAGATTGATATTGAACCTTCGCGAATCGGATTGCGCTACCCCATTGCAGTAGGCTTAACCGGACATGCGAATTCAACACTAAAAACATTGATCCCGTTATTAAAGCAAAAAAGTATCAATAATTTTTTGGAAGGACTTCAGCATGAAATGTCTGAATGGCGTGAACAGCAAACAACCAAAGAACAAAGCAAAGAAGAACCGATACATCCGCAGTCGCTTGCATATATGGTTGGTAAATTTGCAAACGAAGATACAATTTTTCTTTGTGATACCGGAGCTGTAACAGTCTGGGCGGCGCGTCATCTTCATATACGAAACGAACAACGGTTTACACTCTCTGCTACAATGGCTTCGATGGCATTTGCTCTACCTGCCGCGATCGGTGCACAATTAGCTTTTCCTAAGCGACAGGTGATTGCCCTTTGTGGAGACGGCGGTTTTCACATGCTGATGGGAGATTTTAGTACAGCAGTAAAATACAAACTACCGATCAAAGTAATTATTTTCAATAATCACAAATTCGGTTTAATTCAAATGGAGCAAGAGGCGATCGGCAACCCTCAATATCAAGTCGCTCTTACCAATCCTGATTATGCCGAATATGCAAAACTTTGCGGCGGGGATGGTGTTACGGTCGTGCATAGCGCTGATTTGGAAAAAGCATTACGAATAGCCTATGCTTCAGATATACCATATATTGTAAACGTTGAGATTAATCCCGAAGAACTCACATTACCACCCCACATTAGTATGAAAACAGCAGGGAGTTATGTTATTGCAAAATTAAAAGAGATACTTGGTAAAGGCGATAAATGAGAATTGTAGGTAGGTATCGTGACAAATTAACATTTCTAGACAGCCTTCCTTTTTGACCCGTTCGTTATGGACTATAAAGAGATTCAGAGTAACGGTTCACGCTGATAATTGATCATACCACTGGCTATCTCTTTTACACCGGTGTACTTTTAACAGAAAATGTTTGGAGAATACCGTTCATGTGGCGACGAAATAAAAAAATCAATATTGATAACGGGAAAAAATCTTCCAAGTTGTTACGGTTTTGGAAATTGCTCGGACCCGGACTTATTACCGGCGCGAGTGACGATGATCCTTCAGGTATTGCAACCTATTCACAAGCAGGTGCGGCGTATGGCCTTTCCACACTTTGGACTGCCCTTATTACCTTGCCACTTATGGCTTCCATTCAGGAAATGTGTGCAAGAATTGGCTTAGTTACTTCACAAGGGTTAACCGGTACTCTGAAGAAGAATTACCCAAAACCGGTTTTATATCTCATGGTATTGTTCAGTTTTCCTGCCATTGTTTTGAATATTGGAGCGGATATTGCTGGAATGGGAGCAGTCGGTAATCTATTATTTCCTTCTGTTCATGCAATATATTTCGCTGTTGTATTTACAATCCTCCTTCTGGTATTGATGATTTATTTACCCTATCGGAAAATTTCCGCAATACTTAAATATCTCTGCATCGTTCTTTTCGTCTACTTGATTGTCCCATTTTTATACAAGCAGGATTGGGGAGCTGTTGTACAATCGACATTCATTCCGACAATACATTTTGATAAAAACTATATCAGTATTCTTGTAGCAATTCTTGGGACAACAATTTCCCCGTATCTCTTCTTTTGGCAGGCTACCATGGAAGTAGAAGAAATGAAACTTGCTAAAAAACATTTAGTTGTAAACAAAAAAATATTACACACCATGGAACAAGATGTTGATTCGGGGATGATATTCTCAAATATTGTAATGTTCTTTATTATTCTTACCACAGGGTCAGTATTATTCAACGGTGGTATTCATCAAATTGATACTGTCGAACAAGCGGCACAGGCATTAAGACCTCTTGCCGGAAATTTAAGTTATGTCCTTTTTGCTGTAGGTGTTATTGGCACAGGATTTTTAGCGATCCCTGTATTAAGCGGCTCACTATCGTATATCATCACGGAAACATTTGGGTGGGAGCAGGGATTAGATAAGAAGTTTTATCAGGCAAAAGCATTTTATATAATTATAGCGATTTCACTTCTACTCGGTTTATCCTTGAATTACATCGGTTTATCTCCTATTAAAGCATTAATTTATTCTGCCATCCTTTATGGGCTGACTGCACCGGTCATTATTGCCATCATTCTTCACATTTCTAATAATGCAAAGATAATGGGAAAATTTACCAACGGAAGAGTTTCAAATATACTCGGATTCACAACATTATTTTTAATGACTATTGCCGCAGTGATTTTAGTGTACATGCAGTTGTCGGGTGTTTAGTTAGGGGTAAAAGAGAATTACATCAAGAATTGAAGCATATGGTATTAAATTTAAAAGGATAATATGGACAACAAAAAAGAAAAATTAAATAATACAAATACTAATCCCGACACAACCGCACCTCCTTGGGCAAAGTTTCGTTCAGAAATGCTTAAATCATTTCCATCTCCCTACAGAGGAGAAAAAGATTCTTTGGCTGATGGAATAGACGAAGCTATTCGCGAATTAGATAAACTCAAGCCGGCAAGAGTCGGTGAACCGGCGTTTCTTGGAAAAAACTCAGCCCTGACAATTAATTTTGAAAATGTAAAAAATTCAACATTACATCAGAAGATGAGTACATCGGGTGAAGTAATCAAACAAGTAATCAAATTGTTTGAAGGGTTGCCAAACTGGGGACATCCTCTGACGATGAATAATGTTAATCCACAAGGAAACACAGCGGCGATTGTAGCCTCAATTTTATCCGAAATATTTGCGCCCAATATTCTGGAAGGAGAATATGCATGGAATATCCACCAAGCGGAATTAGAATCAGCCGGTATACTCGCTAATCTTGCAGGATGGGATTCGATGAAAGCGGGGTGTGTCTATACGTATGGCGGATCAGGCTGTTGGACGTATCATCTCAAATACGCACTCACACGAGTTCTTCCCGGTTCAAGAAATACGGGGATACGAACTGATGCAAAAGTGATTTGTTCACAACAGGCACACTACACTATGCTTAACAGTACTGACTGGATGGGGCTTGGTATGAATAACATCATTCGTATCAAAACAGATGTCGACACAAATGCAATGGATTTACTCCATTTGGAAGATGTATTGAAAGACTGTCAATTAAAAAAAATCCCGGTCGCATCAGTTGTTTGCACTATGGCAACGACCGATGCAAATGCATTTGATCCTGTAGAAGATGTACGAAAATTAATGGATAAATATCCCAACCCGGAAGAGTATGGCAAAGCATTGCTCTATTGCGATTCAGTAATTGGGTGGTCATGGATAACGTTTAAGAATTATGATTTCAAAAATAATCCTCTCGGTTTTTCTGAGGCAGTGTTACCATATATCGAAAAAAATTATAATGCAATAAAAGGTATATTCTTTGCGGATGCCTTCGGAGTTGATTTTCATAAAACAGGATTTTCTCCGTATATCAGTAGCGCTTTTGTGTACAAAAATGCAGAAGAATTTGAAACCATACTTACGCGAGGAATGTCTGCATATTTACAGCCACGGTCTCCATATAACCCATTAAATTATACGTTAGAAGTATCAAGAGCCGCAACGGGTTCGATGGCAGGATGGGCTACTCTAAAATTCTTAGGGCATGAAGGATTTCAATCTATCTTAGGCGGAATACTTGAAAACAAAGTATTCTTGAAAAATCAGATTGAAAAGAACTCTGAAATGGTGTGCGTGAATTCTTCAGATAATGGTTTTGTAACACTATTACGCATATATCCCAAAGGGGTTGATGCACGGGTTCAATTCGAGAACGAATTAAAAGAATCCGCTTATCGAGAAGATTTGATAAAACACAACAAACTGACACACGCTATTGGCGATAGATTATTTGAATGGTTCCGCTCAGGAAAAATAATAAACGGACATTGTACACCATATCTTAGTTTTAGCACAGGATTTCGTACGACGGAATATAACCGGGATATGAATGACAGTGAAGCAATGGTGTATGCGATAAAAATGTTTCCAATGAATGTTCATATCACACCGGAAGTAATGAACCATGTGCTTGTATGCATCATTGCCGCCAGAGATGAGGTTATGAGTAAATGAAAATAAAAGTATACGTTGGAAGCTCCTTATTTTGATGATTAATAGAGAAAGCAGTTTATTTTATTTCCCTCCAACCAAACATTAGCGCTAATCAAATCGAAGAAAGGAACGCTGTTCTTCCGTCAATATCAATACATCAGAAATTTTTTGAACTGGCTAACATGCCGGGTCGTTACGCATGGAACAAATATCAAGTGAAATAAATTTAGAGCATTTGTTTAACACCTTATGCAAAAAGTGTTTAACGGTGAGCTGGTGCGGTGGCAGGCTATGTGTAAAGTATGTAAAACCCTTAATGCCGTAATACTTGTAAAGTCATAAGGGAATCCTTATCTTTGGCGTAAGGTATTTGTCCATTCTCAACATAGTTACTTCGTTCTGTGGACGATACCTCAATGGTAATGTCGTATAGGGATTCACCTTAAAGCATCGGCATGTAGAACGCCATAGAGACATTTTTGTTACGTTCACATCAAATAATCACTCGTTAACACAATCAAAGGAAACATTATGAGTAAGGGACAAAACGCTAAAAAAGATACAAAGAAAAAACCCGCTAAAACGATGGAAGAAAAAAGGGCGGAAAAAAGAGAAAAGAAAAACGAAAAACCTCTTTTAGATAAAAATTCCAAGTAATTCTATTACTCGTTTCTGCCATGAGCAGAATAAGGACACTCTGAGAAAGAAAAGCGGTTTTCAATTTCTTAGAGAGAATTTCATTTATATTTCACCCTCCATAATGGAAAATCTTCATTTTCATACTCTGAATATTTTGTACATTATTCCTATGAGACCCGTCTTACTGTAAGTCGGGTCTCTGTTTAAAAAGACATCGTTTTACATTTTCTGCTTCATCTCTCTTCATTGCTTTCTCAACATCTTAAAGGATTTCTTATGCTTTTTATACTCTCTGTGATCATCACTATTATTTCTTTTTTCGTGTGGCGTAATGTTGTAAGGCGACAGGATAACATAGCCACTCAAGCAATAGCAAAAGTAAGCATTCTGGTGACATGTGTTTTTGCGTGTATTGCATTGCTTCAATGTTTTGCCCAAATTCCTGCGGGACATGTTGGGGTGGTAGATTTCTTTGGAGTAGTCGCGGAACGTGCCCTTCCTGCCGGAATCAATCCTGTTAATCCTATGGCGAATGTTGTAACGTATTCCATTCAAACACAAGAACAGAAAGAAACAATGCAAGTGCTTTCACGCGAAGGTCTGACAATCGGTTTGGAAGTCAGTGCGCTGTACCGTCTCAATCCTGACTCCGCCGCCAGTGTTTATAAAACAGTTGCCGGAGGTGATTTCCAGACAATTATTCTTATCCCACAATTTCGTTCTATTTGTCGGTCGGTAACAGCAAGTTTTCAGGCAAGCGCACTTTATTCTACTGAACGTGAGAGGCTGGGTGCATCAATTCAAGAAGAACTTGCCCGGGCAGTTGCTCCTCGCGGATTGACAATTGAAAATACTCCAATCCGTAATGTTGCCTTACCTACACAACTCACTGAGGCAATCGAACAAAAACAAAAAGCTGATCAGGAAAGCCAACGCATGGAGTTTATTCTCACAAAGGAAAAGCAAGAAGCAGACAGGAAACGAATTGAAGCAAAAGGTATCTCCGATTTCCAAACAATTGTAGCGGCTGGCATCAGCGACAACTTGTTGCGATGGAAGGGGATTGAGGCAACAGAAAAAATTGCTACCTCACAAAATACAAAAGTGGTTATCGTCGGTTCCGGTAAAGACGGACTGCCGATAATATTAGATACGAAATAAAATTTAGTCGGAAAACTTATCCGCCGGCAATTGCCCCAACGATAAGAAATGGTTCCCTTCCCGAAGCAACGGCCTCGGGAAGGGGAGCATTCGGTGACTCATGCGAGAGATCTTCTTTACAGGCAAAGAACCGTATAAAAGGTTGTCGTTGCATGGTGTTCAAGTTCCTGATCGTACCTCGTAACATTGGGTATTGTTGTTCAATTGCATCAATGATTGAAGTTTGCGTTATCTCTCCATCAATGCTAAGTTCAACATCCGATTGGATTTTCGCTAACGTTCTGAGATGCGGAGGAATAACAACACGAATCATAAAATCGTCTGCACTTCAACTGAGAGGACTGCTGGAAGATCACGAACAATTGCTTTCCATGAATCGCCTGAATTGGCTGAGGCATACACCTGCCCGCCTGTAGTCCCAAAATACACACCGCATGAGTCAAGAGAATCTACAGCCATTGCATCGCGTAACACATTAACGTAGCAATCACTTTGTGGGAGTCCGTTCGTAAGCGCTTCCCACTCGTTCCCGCCTGTCTTGCTTCGGTAGACTCGTAATTTTCCTTCAGGAGGGAAATGTTCTCCATCACTTTTAATCGGTACTACATAAATAGTTTCAGGTTCGTGAGCATGAACATCAATGACAAAGCCAAAATCGGTTGGAAGGTTCCCGCTTACTTCATGCCATGTATCACCCGCATTATCACTGCGCATAACATCCCAGTGTTTTTGCATGAATAAAACATTCGGGCGAGAAGGGTGTTTTGCTATTCGGTGTACACAGTGACCAATTTCAGCAGTTGGATCGGGCATATAGTTTGAGTGTAATCCTTTTGTGATGGGTTTCCATGTTTCACCACCATCATCAGTTCGAAATGCTCCTGCCGCAGATATTGCTATAAATATTCTCTTCGGATTATCGTTGTCTAACAAAATTGTGTGCAGACACATACCACCTGCTCCGGGCATCCATTGTGAACCTGTACTATGTTTGCGTAAACCCGAAAGCTCAGTCCATGTTTTGCCTCCGTCTATTGAGCGAAAGAGTGCGGCATCTTCTACACCTGCATACACTGTTTCGGCATCTGTAAGGGAAGGTTCTAAGTGCCATACTCGTTTAAACTCCCATGGGTGAGGGGTTCCGTCATACCATTGGTGAGTGCCGGGAATACCATCATACTTGAATTCGTTGCCGACAGCTTCCCATGTTTTACCGCCGTCATCTGAACGTTGCATTATTTGTCCGAACCAACTGCTTGATTGGGATGCGTATAAGCGATTGGGATGAAGAGGGGAGCCTTTCATGTGATAGATTTCGAATCCGGCAAAGAACGGACCATTAACAGTCCATTGCTCGCGTTTGCCATCCGATTCAAGAATGAAACCGCCCTTTCGGGTGCCGACTAAAACTCGTACTTTACTCATAATATTTTTCCTTTAAATGAACATGGGTGATGATTGGGATTATACCTTATTTTATTTTTTAATCCAAACGTCATATACGCAAATTCAAATAAAAAAAATGGCAAAAATGAAAGTTAAATTACAAGAAAACAGATAGTTAAACATCGTTTTATTTGTCCTATTCATTAATTTTCTTACATTTCTTGATAATATCAACAAATTTACACCTGCATTCAAAAATTATTATTTTCATTGATAGAAAATGTAATAAATGCATATTTATATCATAATAATATTCATTGAGAATACTATACCTCATATACAAGATTCAACTCAAATGGGAGAATTAAAATGGAGATACCAAAAACACCGGAAGAATTACTCAAGGAATACAATTCTTTACCTTCAGAAAAAAAAGTAGAAATATCA
>ORJL011298428.1_pt1 | contig 24214 bp, 18 predicted proteins | sample 1779941 | NCBI WGS metagenome assembly ORJL01 (sample SAMEA104232317, study PRJEB22302) | groundwater metagenome | biome: forest; feature: aquifer; material: groundwater | place: USA | collected 2011-08-07 | depth 5.8 m
ACGGATGTAGTCATCAAGCGTAGCTGGAAAGAATGTGCTCTGCTGACGATCTACTCCTTCTATGTAACTCATGGCTCTTCCTTTGGTTTTATTGACTCTTTCTTGTACGTTTAAACTTCAAAATAGTTTTCACACAGTCTGGCAGCGTGGGAATGAATGACCGGACGCTCCTGTTTACAATCCCTTTGGGACGTCCAACATCAGCAGCGGGCAAACGAACACAAATAAAAACAGAACCACATTATTTACAAAATGAAAAATAAACACAAAAATATTTCCGGAATCATAAGCAGGTCTTCGTCATAATGTGTAAAATGACGAAAAAGAATGTTGTTACTATGTCTTGCTTACGGACGCGGAGCGTCCTATACTACATTCCCACGGTGATAAGTGATACGACCGTGGGAACGAGTAGAAAAAAATAAATATTATCGTCATGAAAAAAAATGTAGCATTATTATTTTTGCTTTATACGTTATTGATTAACAACGCCCTATTATGCCAATCTAGTATAACTCCATCTTTAGCAAGTCCTTCTTTAAAAAGATATATGAGCATGAAAGATGCGCTCCTAAACCCTGACTCGGTCTATTATCTTAATCTTTTCTTGGTAACCGAATCAAATGCAGATACATTTAATTTAAATATAAACAAATTAAGAAATTTGAAATATCTTGCTCTTGGTGTGTGTTCAATACGCCGACTACCAGATGGAATTTCAGAATTAGCTTATTTAGAGCAAGTAAAACTTGAAGCCAGTTTCAAATTAGATATCGAAGATTGTATTAATGTCCTCTCCAAATGTAGCAATTTGAAAGAAATATCATTTGCGAATGATAGTCTTAAATATTTATCCAACAATATTAATTTATTGAAAAATGTAACAAAGTTAAATATATCTGGTAATCAGATTCAATATTTACCTGCTGAATTTTTCGAATTAAACAAATTAACAACACTTTTGTGGAATAATAATGATATTAATACAATTTCTAAAGAGTTTAGAAATCTTGAACAGTTAGAAGAACTTAGTCTTAACTATAATTCAAATATGAATTTAGTAGAGGTTTTAAGTGTTTTAGGCACATTACCTAAATTAAAATATTTAGGTTTAATCGACAATAATCTCCAAAAAATACCAAGTCAAATTAGACTGTGCCATTCATTAGAAACATTAAATTTGTCCATGAATCAATTACAGCATTTACCTGATGAAATCACTGAATTGAATCGATTGACATTTATAATTTTGCTTGGAAATAATTTCAGTAATGATGAGATAGAGCGTATTAAAGAAAAAATGACAAATTGTTTTGTCATCTGGGGAAAAAGAAATGACTAATGTATATTCTTACTTTCGTTCACACGCTCCTTCTCATGTGTCACAGACTGTGTGAAAACTATTTTGAAGTATAAACGTACAAGAAAGAGTCAAGAAAACCAAAGGAAGAGCCATGAGTTACATAGAAGGAGTAGATCGTCAGCAGAGCACATTATTTCCGGCAACGCTCGATGACTACATCCGTGAAGACAATCAAATGTGGTAATACGCGAAAACCGATTGATAACATTCATTGTGGCAAGAACCATCAGAACGAAAGTCCTGACGACACGGTAGCACGGGACAACAAAAGAGTATGATTAATAATAAAAAATGAACACCCAACACCATTCTTCGGTGGTGTCGGGTTTTCCAACCCGACACATAGTAGTAGATACGAATGGTATTTACCAAAGAAATAATCATCATAAAATAATCAAGTGTGGGAATACACGGAAACCGATTGGCACTATTCTTTGTGGCAAGAACCATCAGGACGACAGTCCTGACGGCATGGTAGCACAGTACAAAAAATGTTAGTTCTCGGACAGCCTCGTAAGACCTGACAGCACAAAAAATTTTATTGCATCAAATACTATGCTAGATAAACTTATTGAGTTACTAATCCGACATGGAATTAATCCTTTTTATTTTTTTACCTTAATATGCATTTTCTTTTCTCTTAGTTACTTAAAAAAAAATAAAACTTGGAAACAACTAACCTTTTTTGAAAAAAGAATTAATATAGGAACCTTTATAGTTACTTTTGTTATGATTGTATTAAGCATATTAATATTCATAGCTGGTTCTTCAAAAAAATGATCTGAACGTAAAATAACAATGAACCCCCAACACCAAAACATTATCCCAAATCATAGCAAAACAAAGCTCGGCTTCTCTCTCACCGAGTCAATTGTGGTGTCGGGTTTTCCAACCCGACACATGGTAGTAGATACTAATGATATCCACTAATAAATATAATCGTTATAAAATAATCAAATACGGGAATACACGGGAACCGATTGGCACTATTCTTTGTGGCAAGAACCATCAGGACGACAGTCCTGACGGCACGTTAGCACAGTACAAAAAATGTTAGTTCTCGGACAGTCTCGGAAGACCTGACAGCACCAAAATTTACTTTTATTGACAACACCTTCTTAGCCCACACACTTTGAAAATTATCCTCCTGTTTCCATTCTAAATGATACAGGACATTGTTTTTTTTATACCTTTGAGATATATTAAATTACAATGCATATCAGACCGAAACTTATACTCCTTTCTACCCTTTTAAGCGCGTTAACGTGCTTTATCCTCACATTTTTATTCATACTTGAACATAAAGAACCTGAGAAAGAAGCCGGTGATGCTTTCGGTGCGTTCGAGTGGTGGTATGCACAACGCGCTTCCTCAAACGGGTTAATTCCTAATCAAGCGTTAGCCAATGCCTACCGTACAGCACCACTGAGAATGAAGCGAGAACAAATAAATAAATCAGTCAACAACGCAAGTTCTCAATGGCAATCTATTGGTCCTAATAATGTTGCGGGAAGGATACTCTCTCTGGCAATTGATCCCTCTAATACGAATATTTTATGGGCAGGTTCCTCAAGCGGTGGTTTATGGAAATCAACCACAAAAGGCGCGGGAATCAATGCATGGACGTATATCAACACCGGTTATCCTACCATAGCGATAAGTGCAATAGCTATAAATCAATCAAATCCATCTACGATGTACATTGGAACGGGAGAAATAAGCTATTATCATGTCCCTCTTGTTGGTACTCCCGGTGCACGCGCTTCCTACGGAATGGGAATACTGAAATCAACTGATGCAGGCGTTACATGGACACAAACCAGCCTAACTTTTGATTTCTCTCAGATTACAGCAATTCAAAGAATTGTCATAAATCCATTAAATACGAATACATTATTTGCCGCTACAAGTGAAGGAATATACAAAAGCACTGATGCGGGAACGACGTGGAGCCAAAGTTTATTCGTAGTTATGGCAATGGATTTAGTTATGAATCCCGCTGATACATCGGTTCTCATTTCGGCACATGGGAATCTCAATTCTTCGCTTAATGCGGGAATGTATAAAACGACAGATGCCGGAGAGACTTGGACACAATTAACAACCGGTTTACCGAGTATGAATTTTGGCAGAACTGCCTTATCATACGCTCCCTCAAATTCGCAGGTAGTATATGCAGGAATAAGTAACGGTGGCTCATATACGATGCTTGGGTTATATAAATCGACAGATAATGGCAATACTTGGGCTCTGGTTTCAAATTCAAATTATGTGGGCTCTCAGGGATGGTACAATAACGTAGTTGCCGTACACCCCTTGGATGAAAATATCGTTTTTTGTGCCGGAATTGACATGTATAAATCTACAAACGGCGGTCCGAATATGATCAATAAATCATATTGGACTCATGGATATTTCTATTACATCCCACCCGGCGGACCTGAGGGTGATTCGTTATATGTTCATGCAGACCATCACGCTCTGGTTTTTGATCCAACAGATCCCAATATCATATATTTTGGAACGGATGGTGGTGTTTTTCAATCTACCAACGGCGGAGAGAAATTTGCAGGACGGAATGGCGGACTTGTAACCGCTCAATTTTTCAACGGATTTGCCAATTCATATCAGCATGAAAATATTGCATACGGCGGTCTACAAGATAATGGTGTGTTGAAGTACACAGGCCTCCTTGCATGGAATAAAGTTGATGCCGGGGATGGCGGCTGGTGTGCAATAGACCCCAGAAACGAGAATATTGTCTATGATGAATATGTGTACTTGAGCATCTCTAAATCGGTGAATGGGGGTGCAAGTTTCATGAATATTTCAAGTGGATTAGAAAATGGGTCATCAAATGCGAATTTTGTAGCACCGTTCGTTATTTCGCCCTCTGAACCGGATATTTTGTATGCAGGCGGGAAAAAAGTATTCAAATCAACTAATGGGGGCGTTAATAATTGGTTTGCAACCAATAATAACACTGCATTAAATGGGACAAAAATTTCAGCAATTGGCGTTTCATGGACAAGTCCTGACACTTTGATTGCTACAACAGGAGCCGGTACTTACAATGCAAATCCTGCCTTTCAAGCATTTTTATCAAAAAACGGCGGAACGAGTTGGACGAACGTAACAGGTATCCTACCTGCAAGGTTTGGAACAGATATCTTTTTTCACCCAAAGGATAGCAAGACGGCTTTTATTACTTACAGTGGTTACGGTACAGGGCATGTGTTCAAAACAACGAATTTAGGGCAAACATGGACTGATATATCATCGAATCTGCCCGATGCGCCGGCACAATCATTTGTTATTGACCCGGAAGAAACAACTCATTACTTCGTTGGGACTGATCTTGGCGTTTTTAACTCGACAGACGCAGGTTTAACGTGGAATGATTTCAATGCGGGGATGCCGATAACAATGGTTACCGATGTTACGATCTATGCACCTACAGGGATGTTACGGGCGACGACATTCGGGAACGGTGTTTATCAGAGGAAATTGCCCAGAACACCTGAATTAACGCTGATTTCCCCTACAGGCGGAGAAACTTTTATCGGTGGAACATCAACACCAATTACCTGGACACAGAAATATTGCAGTGCGTTAACAATTTTATATTCGCCTGACATGGGCACGAATTGGGATACAGTTGCTAAGAACGTCCCTCCCGTTAGCGGTTACTATTTGTGGAATATTCCAACAGATTCAACGCAATTGGGCTTGATACGGTTGTGCGATACGGGTGATACATCAATCACCTCTACCCTTGCAAACCCCTTCACGATTATTGAAAATCCTGATGTTTTGGCGGGTTGGAATTTACTATCTGTGCATATTGATGTTCCTGACCGTTCAAAGAATGCGCTCTTCCCAAGTTCTGCAACGGAGGCGTATTTATTTAACAGAGGATACTATGCAACCGATTCATTATCAAATGGTTACGGGTATTGGTTAAAGTTTAATCGACCTGAGCATATTACATTTAGAGGGGATTCATTATTTGTTGATACGGTACAATTAAAGCAGAAATGGAATCTTATTGGCTCAATTTCTGTGCCGATTGGTGTAGATGAAATTCAGGAGGATAGCGCGGGATTGATTGCTTCGAATGTGTTTGGGTATGACGGGAATGGATACTCCCTTGTTGATACGATTTTGCCGATGCACGGGTACTGGATTAAGGCAAAGAATGAGGGAAAAATTGTCCTAAAAAGTGCGGGTTTGGGCGCGAAAAGGGCGCGAAATGTTCAAAGATTTACCTTGTTTAGCGTTCGAGGATGGGCGCGGAAGAGGACAGACTTTATACCTTGCCGATGAATCTTCTCCGAGTTTTGATCTTGCTATGACTGAGATGCCGCCTACCCCACCTGCGGGAGCATTAGATATCCGTTATGCCACCAATAATTTGGTGAGCATGCTCCCAAAAACATTGGGCAGTGTTGTTGACATACCTGTGAGTATCTCTTCTGCTGAATTTCCATTACATGTTTCGTTACGTTCATCAACAGACTTGGGGTATTCTATTTCAGTGATTGAGAATGGTGTGGAACACTCGTTAGCTGATGGTTCTACTGTTACTATTCATAGCGCAAATTCGCGGGTTGTATTGAGGGTGAGTAAACTGGTTCAATCACCAAGTTCGTTTTCGTTGGAACAGAATTATCCGAATCCGTTTAATCCTTTGACCGTTATTCGTTATTCGTTGCCTAAAAGCGGGACACGGTACGCAGTGTCCGTACAATTGAAAATTTATAATATGATCGGTGAGGAGGTTGCTACAATTGTTGATGGTATGAAAGAATTCGGAAATTATTCTGTTTCATGGGATGCATCATCTTATCCAAGCGGGATTTATTTTTATAAACTCGATGTTGCGGGGTTGGGTTCTGACGTTAGGAAGATGATACTGCTTAAATAATTTTTGATTTTAGATTTTGGATTTTAGATTGCACAATTCCTCGCGATTGTTTGTGGGTGATTTTTATGGTGAGAACAACTGCAAGTTACAAATAGGTAAACCGCAAAGAGCGCAGAGCACGCTAAGGGCAATAACTTTAAATTCGTGTTGCCAACATTTTTTTTGGGGTGAGTGGGATTAACGTAGTAACCGAATGGTATTTTCTTCGTGGTGAGAACCGTCAGGTTGGAAAACCTGACTGCACAATAAAAATAGTAACGAAATATTTCTTGACTTTCCCCTTGATTTTACCTATTTTACTCTTGCCAAATTGGTGGAGAAGCATACCGGTTTGACTATCACAAAGAATACGGCGTAATGCTGAGGGAAGGTTTCTTGAAGTGGTTGTCATTAGAATCTGAGAAACCTCTGTTCGCATAATGCCGACAGAGGTTTTTATTTTTAAGTATAAGTAGGCGCAGAATGAAATACGTTATTACATTTTTACTATCCTTCATAGTTCTTGTCTCTTTAGTAAACGCACAGATATCGACAAAAATACAGGTTGATGCTGGATGGAATTTATTATCAGTTCCCTTACAAGTCAACGATGTGAGAAAAATCTATTTATTTCCAACTTCTTCTTCACAATCATATATCTACAAGGATGCATACTTAGCAAAAGATACAATCTATGATGGCGTGGGATTTTGGTTAAAATATAATGTTCCGGGAAAGGTTACTATCATCGGGAACACAATATTGAAAGATAGCATTCCCGTTCAGAAGGGATGGAATATACTTGGTTCTATTACTTTTCCTGTCGGTGTAAATAATATCGAAAGTAATCCCCCGGGATTGATTTCATCTCAATTTTTTAGTTATGCTTCAGGCATCGGTTATAGAGCAATCGATAGTATTCAACCGGGAAAAGGTTGTTGGATTAAAGTTAATCAAAATGGATTAATAATCTTGAGTTCCCCGCCATTAATACCTACCTTATCATATCCACCCAATAATTCAAAAAGCATTTCGATTACACCCGCAATAACGTGGTTGCCAAGCAACTATGCAACAAGTTATTCTTTGCAAATTTCAAGGGATAGTCTATTCTCAAGCTATATTTATAACCAAGAAGGGTTGACTGATACTAACCAACAAATAAATGGACTAGATTATTCAACGAAATACTTCTGGCGTATTAAATCAACAAATAGCCACGGTACTTTTGGATGGTCAAATACGTGGTCATTCTCTACTTATACACCATGCCCCGGAACCCCGATAGTATTATATGAAGGCAAAACGTATAACACCATACAGATAGGAAACCAATGTTGGTTAAAAGAAAATCTTAATGTCGGTACTTTTGTTTATGGTTTTCAAAACCAAGTAAAAAACAATATCATCCAAAAATTGTGCTATAACAATGATTCACTTTATTGTGAAACGTATGGTGGATTATACAGATGGAACGTTGCAATGCAATACTCCGAATATGAAGGGACAAGAGGTATATGTCCAGTAGGATGGCACATACCTACGTATGAAGAATTGAGTTTATTAAAAACGACCGTCGCTAATAGTGCTAATGCTTTAAAAGAGATAGGACAAGGAACAGGAACAAACTCAAGTGGGTTCTCTGCCCTCCTTGCAGGAAATATGAACTATTATGGAACCTTCAACAGCATAGGTATATATACTGCGTATTGGTGTTCCTCTGAACCCTTTCATTCTGAAGCAATCATAATGTACATCTTCGACACCCATAACGATATTTGGATCAACCCAACCCGATCAAATAGCGGTGTTAGTGTGCGATGCCTCAAGGATGGCTACCCCGAACCTCCCCAATTACAAACGCCAAGTAATGGTACAACAGATCTTATTGTTCCTCCGACACTTACCTGGATCCCAAGCATTGGCGCAACAAGCTATGCAATACAAGTTTCAACTGATAGTCTATTCTTGGACAATGTTTATTATCAAATTGTGTCAACTAATCCAAGTTACGAATTTAATGGTCTGGTAAACGGTTTAACATATTATTGGCGGATGAATTCCACCAATGGAACTGATACCTCAGCTTGGTCAAATACTTGGTCATTTTCGATTAAATTACTACCACCAACACTATCATTACCTTTAAACGAAATAATTAATCTACCTAATCCACCTACACTTGTTTGGAGTGTTTGCACAGGTAGATCGTATTATACCTTGCAAGTTTCAACGGATAGTTTATTCTCGAAAAATGTTTATACTCTGAATCAATTGACTGAAACAACTCGGACAGTATATGGATTAAATAATGGATATAAGTATTATTGGCGAGTTAATGCAAGAAACAGTAAGGATACTTCTACTTGGTCGGATAGATATTCATTTGTAACATTGCTCCCGGCACCGTCATTATCTTCTCCGGTTAATGGGGCAATAAATATTTCTACATCACCGACACTTTTTTGGGAATCGAACGGTGGAGCAACGAGTTTCACACTACAGGTTTCATCCGATAGTTTATTTTTAATTTGTTTATACAATCAAAATGGATTGACCGAATTAAATCAACAAGTTAGCGGTATGACTGAGAATTCAAAATATTACTGGCGCGTAAAATCATTAAACAGTTACGAGGAATCCGCTTGGTCTGATACATGGATGTTCACAACAACTTCGCCTTGTCTTGGGACACCTACTGTCCTGTATGAAGGTAAAACATATAACACCATTCAGGTTGGAGAGCAATGCTGGCTAAAAGAAAATTTAGATGTGGGAAGAATGATAACCGGAACGACAGATCAAACCAATAACAGCATGGTTGAAAAATATTGCTATAACAACGACACCTTAAATTGCGAAACTTATGGCGGATTATACCAATGGAATGAAGCAATGCAATACTCTACTTTTGAAGGCATTCAAGGGATTTGTCCCACCGGATGGCATCTTCCAACCTCTGCACAGTTCCAACTTCTAAAAACATTTGTTAATGAAGACGGGAATTCATTAAAAGAAAATGGGCAAGGTCAAGGGGATGGCTCGGGGACAAATTCAAGCGGATTCTCCTCGTTACTATCGGGGTCTCAGTACAAGATTGGATTTTACTTGTATTTAGGGGGACAGACAAATATTCTAAGTTCTACAACGGACAACAATACAAATCCAGCGTATCTTAATCTCAACAATAACAACAATATCATTAGTATCGATTACAACTCATTGATTCCAACGACCACTGCAATTGGGTTATTTACAGGACCTAACAAAGTATCGTCATTGGTTGGAGTCTATGACACAAACTGGAACATCATCAATTATCCAGACAATACGACATTCACATCTATTCAATATTTTAATAAAGACACTGTTTTTGCATCATCCGACCATAACATCTACCGAAGCAATAATGGAGGTAGGACATGGTTTGATTTGCACATCGATACACTGACGCAAACTAGGATTACTAATTTAACTATGCTCTCGAATTATATTTTTCCCACTGCCAAAATAATTTTTGCTTGCGGCGATAGCGGTCTTATTCTTCGCTCAAGTGATCGCGGGAAGACATGGAAGAAAATATTGTTAACCAACAGATATGAAAATTTCAAGAACATTCATGTTGTGTCTGATCAGGGAAGTGAATATGTCTGCGGTGATTCAATCATTATGAGGTCATCAAATTTCGGAAGTTCATGGACTGTTCAGAATATACCAATACGGGAACAATTTACATCCATCAAGTTTATTACGAATGCTAAAGGTCGTGTTGTAGGAACAAACGGAACAATATTATATACATCGAGTTCAGGCACTCTCTGGCTTCGTGAAACAACAAATACAACCGCTAATTTAAATGCAATATCATATGTTGGCAATAACAATTGGGAAAAGGCATGGGCTGTTGGGGATAATGGTACGATACTTAAAGCAAATAGTGCCGGACCATCTTCATGGACTCAGTTACAAAGTGGCACTATAGCAAATCTGAACTCAGTGAATTTTATAGATAGTTTAAAAGGATTTGTTTTCGGAGATGGTGGATTAATCCTATATACAAACACAGGTGGACAATCCTGGACTCAGATTCCAAGCAACACCACAACAAATTTATTCCAATCTACTTTTTTACCACCGTTACAATTATCCCGTAGCGGTTTTAGTGTTCGTTGCTTAAAGGATAATTAAACTATTTTCTCTGATGATGTCGTGTCTTGCGACCCGACACGTGGTAGTAATTAAGAAGAAAATTAGTTGAAGCGAAGAAGATTGGAAATATTCAAGCGTAGTAAATTACAATTTGGGGGATCAAAATTTGATTAACGAAGAAGCTGATAACGCAGTAAAAATAGTTTCATTGGTATCTATGAACGTTGAGTCGGGTGGAAACATTCGACTCCACTACAATGATTGTTTAATAAAGTAAAACTGAATCGTACTTTTCTTCGTGGTTGGGGATTGTGTCGCATTTTGCGCCATCGTTGACCACGGCATCCCGCTATGATCTATGAAAGCGGAATTCCTCGCAATGACTTTTTTCCTCTCGTTCCTACGGTCATATAATTCTTTCACTTAATAGGATTGTTTGTTATCTATAACAACAACCTTGCGCCTGCCAAGCCTGTGGCATAGAAGGTTTTGCTACCTACTTAAAAACAATCATCAACATTAATACTTGTCGTTGTGTTTTGAGGAGAACCTTCACAAGGTTTGCAACGTCATTTCACCGAACATTGAAAACTTTGAAATAATTGTGATACATTTCAAACTTTTCAAAGTTCATAAATTCCCTCATCAAAATGGAATTTCTTCCAAAAAATGGTATATTCAACGCAGTAACAATAGTGAGTTGCAGTACAATAAAATAATTCAACATTCAATTTTGAGGCTTGCATGAAATATTTATTCTTTTGTATCATTTTTTTGTTCCTTTCTTTTTCGCTCACCCTATCTCAGGAGTTGATCGAGGCTGTAAAATCTCAAAACATCGAGAAGGTAAAACAATTGCTTGCTTCCGGCACCGATGTTGACCAAGAAGATTCCACGGGGAGGACTGGTATCATCTGGGCGGCAAAAAACGGAGACAGTTCCATGGTAAACCTCCTCATCGAACATAAAGCCGATATAAATGTTTACAATGATTCCATGTTGACTCCATTAATGGAAAGTGCCGGCAGAGGATATTATAGACTTTGTCAAATACTTCTTCAGAATGGTGCAAAAATAGGAAGAGCAGTTAAAATTCGCTATGAAGACCGCCTTCGTAAAGAACGAACGGCGTTACAGTTAGCTGTTGAATTAAAATATATTGATATTGTCCGTCTTCTTTTAGATAACGGCGCTGATATTGATGAGCAGACAACAAATTATATAGAGATTGAGCAAGTATACGGATATAACAAAAGCACCATATCAAATTTTTCAGTTCTTGGAGACACACCCCTTCTCATTGCTGTAGCTCAAGGGAAACTTGACATGGTGAATTTTCTGATTGAACGTAAAGCTGATCTGGAAATTCAAACAGAAATGTTGAATGTGAACAATCGATTAAAACAGGGACCTGCAGTAGGGAATTTACAACTCTTTAATAATTTGAGTTCCCTTTTAGTTACATATAGATCGGCGAATATTAAACCAATAAAGAATGATAACGCACTCATGCTTGCGGTTAAAAATAATGACTCGGCAATAACGAGTGTGCTAATCAAGGCAGGGGCAGAAATCGACGCCGAGGGCAGTTATAGTATTAACCCACTAACACTTGCGGTTCTTAATGATAATATCCCCATAGCAACAATGTTATTACAACAAGGAGCAGATGCCAATCATCTTACGGGTCCAGAAAAAACTCCCATCATTTCTTTCGGGGCAATGACAAATGATACTGATATGGTGAAGCTTCTCCTTCAGTACAAAGCGAGGATCAACGAGCAATCACGGTATGAGAGATCGGCGTTAGGAATAGCATCAGAGCTGGGACACTTAACCATGATAAAATTCCTTATTGCTCATCATGCAGATGTGAATCTTTCAGATAACAAGAATGAAACACCGTTGATGGTTGCATCGCGTGGACCGTGTGTGGAGTGTGTACAAGCGTTAGTCTTATCCTCGGCAGATATTACGAAAACAAATGTCAACAATCAAACTGCCCTTGCCATTGCGATAAAAGCCGGCAAACAGGAAATTATTGATTTCCTTGTACGTGTTGGCGCAAAAGAATCGTACGAAACGGAAGAGTGAGTAACTTTAATGAACCCCAAAAAACACAGAGAATTGCATGAATTGACTTTTAATAAATTTCTCGTTACTTTTTAAGTATAGTTTCGATTGCAATATTTATGGAGAAAAATATGAAAGCGAACATAACACTCATCATCATGTTGTTGTTGATTCCCCTCCTGTTCCTTAGCTGTACATCGGATAATAGTGTTGAGATCATCCCTGTCTTTAATAACTTACTTCTTAACTCAACGTTTGAAGAAAATGGACAACCATCTTTTCAACGTTGGAATACATATAATGCTGATAGCTCGTCAGTCATATTCGTAAGGACAGCTCCAACCCACGGTGGGACATATTCCATCGGATTGAAAAATCAATGGACAATACCCGGTAGAATAAGTTACAGCATTAGCGGAATAACCGGTACCCATATCTATAAATTTTCGATATGGGAAAGAGGATTTTCTGAATTAGGTTTTTCAACACCGGGACAAATGGCTCTCAGTGTACTTCATGGGGACATACACACCTATGGCAACAGCTTATCCTTCAGTGATTCCGTATGGGCAAACAAAATTCTGCTTGATACATTAACCACTTCCGCTTCAGACACAATTCTGGTGAGTATTGGTGGTTCATGGAGTCAATGGGCTACAGGTTATCATTTAATCGATCTGTGCAGATTGGAAATTATCGAGTGAAGATAAATATGAAAGTGTTTTTAGTGTTCTTGTACTTCATGGCATTTATCTTCATTGGGTGCGAAGATGAAACATGGAATAGAGGCGATCCGGGACCACTCGAGAGCGATATTATTTTTAATAATCAAATTGTGATGCAATCTAATACCGATAGAATAATGTTTAATTCACCCTTCCGTATAACTGAGAAATGTATGCCTATGTACACTGTTAAAGGCAGACTCTATTTTCAATTAATCGAAGGAAGAGGCGGTGTGAAAATTCACTCACCTATTAATGATACAATATTCTTTGTATATCAACACAAAAGTATTGAAGTGATTATGATTGAAAATCAGGAGTTTATACAACATTGGGATATTAGACTCTTTCCGGATGGGAATAACGAATTCGCCTTTGATACATTTTTCTATGCCGATTCAATTCTTATTCATGGAGAATTCTACGGAATTGATTCTGACACGGCGCACACCTATTCGCCCAATGGGTATCATTTCCGACACCTTACCCGGAGTGAATCTCCAATAACGTTACAAAAAGCCATGGAATGGTAACGTTTTAAACTTCTTTCCCATTTTTGCGTAAGATAAGTATTTAAACAAAAGGAAACCTATGACCATTTTACGCACATTACTTTTTCTATTCACCATTGTTTTCATTATCACAAATGGAAAAGCTCAAACCACTCTACCACCTGATTTTGAAACACAACCCACCCTTTCGTGGAAATATCCGACAGGAAGCCCGATTATCGGTTCACCTGTTATTGATGATGGCGTTGTATATGTGGGAAGTACAGATGGGATAGTTTATGCCATCAATCTCGTCGATGGAAAAGAGAAATGGAAATACACCACCTATGGACCCATCCGCTCTGCCGTTTGTATTCAAGACGGTATGTTGTTTGTTTTAAGCGGCGATGGTAATTTGTGGGCTGTCGATAAACAAACGGGGACATACAAATGGCGTTTCAAAACGTTTACCGGTTATATCGGTGACAGGAAATATGATTTTGCGGATTACTATACCTCCTCCCCTGTTATTTACAATAAAGGCATCTACTTCGGATGCAGTGATGGCAGAGTGTATTGTGTTAATATTGAAACAGGAAAACTCAATTGGAGTTACGAAACTGGAGATATTGTTCATTCTACTCCTGCAATAGCACAGGAAAAATTATTTGTCGGCTCATTTGATGGAAATGTGTATGCACTCAATCCAACATCAGGCGCACTGATATGGAAATTTAAGTCTGTCGGGCATCGTTACTTTCCAAGAGGCGAGATGACAGGAAACCCTGCCGTAACAAGTAATCTTGTCCTTGTTGGCGGGCGCGACTACCATGTCTATGGAATTGAACAAAACGGCGGTTATTGTTATTGGTCGCGACAATTCCCTAAAGGCTGGGCGTTACCTATAACGGTTCGTGATACTGTCGCTTATGTCGGCACTTCTGATGATAAAGAACTCCTGGCGATTGATGTTAGAACCGGCGAGAACATCTGGAAATCGGACGCGAAATTTAATATCTTCGGCGGATGTTCCTTCACTCCCACTATGGGATATTTCGGTACTCTTATGGGAAATGTGTTCGGCTTTGAACAGAAAACAGGAGCCATGAAATGGAAATTTGTTACAGATGGATATACAACAAATCATCTCAAATATTTCAAAGAAGATGATACATACAGGGATGATATAGGTACAATCCTTGGCGCAAATGATGCGGTTGTAACCATGTATAATGATCTTGGGGGGATATTTTCCACTCCTGCCGTTACAAACAATGCAATTGTTCTCACCAGTGCAGATGGGAATATTTATTGCCTAAACAGGGGGAAATAATCGATTAGAAAAAGACTTGAATCTCTCAATTGCTCTTTGTATATTTTCAAGTAATCAATAATCATAAGCCCTTTACGTATGGATTCTCCAAATAATAAATCAGTAAAAGAATATTCTCCTCCTTATCAATCTCGTATAGAATTTACGTACGATGATTTATTGGATTTTCCCGATGACGGGAAGCATTACGAAATTATTGATGGAGAATTATTTATGTCGCCTTCACCGTTAACATGGCACCAGCGCGCTTTAGGAAATCTTTATTTTATTTTTAGAAAATTTGCCAAAGAAAACAATCTCTGTGAGGTTTTTATGTCACCATACGATGTTATTCTTTCGGAATCTGATGTTGTGCAACCTGATATCGTTGTAGTGTTGGATACAAATTCACACATCATCACAAGAGAAAATATCAAAGGCGTTCCTGATTTTCTGATTGAAATTCTCTCTCCTTCTAACCGTAAGTATGATGTAAAGAAGAAGCGTGCGCTGTACGAACGATATGGTGTGAAAGAATATTGGCTTGTTGATCCCGATCTTGAAAACATTCAAAAGTTTGTCCTTCAAGAGGGCAAGTATATCGATTGCGGAATATTTGAGGAAGAGGCATTAGTTTCTTCTGATGTCATTAAAGGATTAACGTTTCCCGTAAAAGAAGTTTTCACACAATAACGTTCATTTCATTATCATTTTTTATTGTTATGGGTACACGAGACAAGCGAATAGATGCCTACATTGCAAAATCAGCTGACTATGCAAAACCTATCCTGAATCATATACGGGAATTAGTCCACAAAACATGTCCCGATGTTGAAGAAAACATAAAATGGGGTCACCCGCATTTTGATTACAAGGGAGTTTTCTGCGGGATGGCGGCTTTCAAACAACACACTACCTTTGGCTTTTGGAAAGCCTCATTGATGAAAGAATCACTTGGTAAATTTACAAATGCTGAAGATACTGCATGGGGAAGTTTAGGACAACTCAAAAACTTAAAGGATCTTCCTTCCGATAAGATTCTGGTTGCCTGCATAAAAGAGGCGATGAAATTGAATGATGAAGGAGTAAAGCTCCCTCAACCAAAGAGAACAACAGAAAAAAAGGAAGTAGTTGTTCCGGACTACTTTATAAAAGCGCTCTCCAAAAATAAAACTGCCAAGAAAATTTTTGAAGAATCAAGTTACTCTCATAAAAAAGAATACGTCGAATGGATCACAGAAGCCAAAACAGAAGAAACCCGCAATAAACGCATCGCCACTGCAATTGAGTGGATTGCTGAGGGAAAAGGAAGAAATTGGAAGTATGAAAAGAAAAAATGAACTTCTTCAGGCGTTTAGTTCTCACCACTGCATTTATTTTTGCGTCAATCATTTTTAGTCAAACTCGATTGCTTGCTCAAAAATCCTATTTCTATCACGATAAGAAATTCGGAAGCGAGGCAATGTACAATCCTTTTTCTCTTGTTTTGAACAGTAGTTATGATATCCTTCAACTTGAGGGATATCCGAGAACCATGTTTGAGTATCCCTACTCTGCATCAACAGCGAATGTTTTCAAAAATCTCCGAGACCCGTTCACACCAATCTCGAACTATGGATGGGGAAATTTCTTAAAGAATGAAGTGTTTCCTATTAACTGGTCTAAGTCGGGTAGGCAGTGGTGGCCCAATTACCAATTACATCTTATCGGCGGTGGAATGTCATACACGATGATGAAAGAATGGTATGAAGTCCATGGCTTTCCCGCCCCTTCAATCTTTTCAATCACTACGCTTGCAACCTCTCACCTGTTAAATGAATTTGTTGAAAACGGCAGTTATGTTGGCGACAACGTTGATCCTATTTCCGATATCTATATTTTTGATCTTGGTGGAATAGTCTTATTCAGTTTTGATTCTGTGAATGAATTTTTCAGTGAGGAATTACATTTAACAGATTGGTCGTTGCAACCCTCTTTTAGTTTTGCACCAACACAATTGCAGAATAACGGACAATATTTTTCGTTGAAATGGAAATTCCCGTTTTCAGAACGCTGGCATTTATTTTATCAATTCGGGATGAACGGACTCTTAGGGCTTTCTTATAAGTATGATACCGGAGAAGCAATTTCGTTTGGAGGCGGTATGCGTTCAAAACATTTAACATTGATTGACCCGCAATCGAACCAAAAATCGGGTGAACTAACATGGAACGCAGGAGTCTTTTATGACCGTGAAAACTCTCTTCTCATTTCTCTCCTTGTTAGCGGACTTGAAGATAATATGGTAAACCTCAATGTGTATCCCGGCATAATAAAGATCGGAACATTTTCTCCCGGTATTTGGTGTATGCTTCATCGTGATGGCTCGCCTATTATTGGAGTTTCTACTGTATGGACTCCGGGAGTTGCAGTAGAAACGAAATAATTGGTTATCTTTTAAAAGTAATTTAACCGCCAAGAGCGCAAAGTTTCTCGTGGCGGCAGGAGTTTCCTCCTGACGATTCTCAACCACGAAGAAGATCACCATTCGGTTTCAACCTGAATTAATCTATGATCGCCTAAGTTATAATTTTGTGCGGTTGAATGTTTTTACTCTTCTTCGTTAACAACTAATTTTCTTGGCAAGTACTACCATGTGTGGGGTCGGAAGAACCGACACCACGGGAAATTCACAATCGTGCAGGTCATAAAGTTTGGATATTCATTTTCAAATATTTTATATCTGCTTCGACTCATAATTGTTTGTTAGCTAAGTTTTCCGGACGCGGGAGCGTTCTGTTATACGTTCCCACACTTGATAAAGGAGAATGAGCATGGGAACGAGTTCAAAATAAATGATAATGAGCAGAGGGGACGAGAACACGGTTGGATTTTGTAAAGTTATCCATTTATTATTTTATAAAAGACCTAATTGAATAGCAATATCACGTTTAAGTTTACCCAATTGAGTATTATTAATTTGATTTCTTTCCTTTGGAATATCAAGGTTTTCTATTAGTCTATTTGTTGTATTATCATAGATTCTAAAAAGACTTTTGAATTGTTCAAATATTGAACGTCGATATTTTGGGCTCCTATTTTTAAGAGACCGCATTATATTATAGGGTATCTTTTTATGCGCTTGATTATAACGTTCCATTATAGCAAAATCTTCAATTGCATGAGGATTGTATACTTGTTTATTTGTATAAATTATTTTGACATCCTCCTCACTTCCACAATTAATATCTTCTAATTCAAATGTAAAATAATCATCAAATCTTTTATGAAATGGATTAAAATGTGTGTCAATGTCAAAATTTTTTTCTGATTTGAGTTGGGAATTGCAAACAGAACAGCCTGGAATTAAATTAAAAAAAGACACCGATAAATAAGGATATCTTGCTTGAGGGTAAAAATGGTCTAATTGATGAAGCACCTTTTGATTATTGCCTTGAGTAATTACCTGGATAACCTGTTCGTTACAATAAGGACAATATCTTAAATTTAATTGTGCACAATATCGCCCACATTCAGACTTTTTTCTATACAAATCATAATTGAATACTTTATTAACTATTTTTCCAAAAGCTGTCAGTCGAGCTAAATCATAACTAATGTGTGTTGAAAATAGTGCATTCCCAAATAGACGACTAACTTCGTTGATACAGTTCTTCAAATCATTTGGACGCGAGGTGATAATTCGCATTAGATTTGCATAGTTATTATTTAAAAGAAAATCCCAAAAATCAACCCTTTGTTGTTGAGTATTCCTCAAGTCTTCCAGCCTTTGTTTGTGTATTCTACCAATAAGCGAATTTCTCTTATGATAGCTTCTACCATCAGCTAAAAGAGGGCTAATAAGATTTTGATAATGCTCAAGAGCGATGTTATCTAAATTAACAGCTGTATTATCTTCAATTATTAGCATCGATTAATTTCTTGATTTGTGATTTTATTAATTCTTCTCCAATCGCTCCTAAGAGGATTCTCTCCTCACTTGATATCTGAATTTGCTTTTTCTTTACCTTACGTATTAAAACTTTAATTTTGGAGGCGGCAAAATGGCTTATCAGACTGCCTTGCATAAAAAAAGCATCTAAATATAACTCGCCAATATTCCCCCCGAAAGTTTCCCCCTCGATTTTTTCTTTCGGAATGACAATAAGATTGCCATTATTAGATTTCTCTACGAAAATCAAATTATTTTTAGGCAAATCAGAAACCAAGAAAGGCGAGTGTGTTGTTAGAATTAATTGACAAGGCTTACCTATCATCATAGGTAATATATTTATCAGTTTATAGAGGTATTCCGTTTGCCATTTTGGATGAAAGTATAAATCACCTTCATCAATACAGATCAATACATTTTTCTCTTTTATTTTACCGAGAATGGAATAGAAGTTTGCAAAGATATTAAGATATGCTTTATATCCACTACTCATACCAGCCCATTCTACACTATATGCTAAATTTTGATTCGTTACAGCATCTAAATAGCAATTTAGAAAGGAACCAACTTTTTCATTATACTCCACAGTGAATTGTATTCTGCGGCTTGCATAAGTTCCGACATCCTCTTTGAAATACGAACTGTTATTAATCCCTAAATCAAATTCCCTTAAATCAGTCAAAAATTTTGATGTCTCAAATACATTCCAATACTTATCTATTGTTTGAGCGAATTCAGTAGTAAAATATATGTAGATTTCATCTATCCGTAAATCGTTTTGTTTGGTTGTTAACAACTCATTCACTATAGAGAAATACTCTTTTTCATTATTATATAGCTTGCTTTCTTTATAGTTTAGAATGTCACGGTTCAAAATAAAATCAAGAAAAACCAGAAACGCTGTATAATACTTTATTGAGTTAATTGTCTTATTTTCGGTTATTTTTCTTCGAAAGCTACGAACGAACTCTCCCAATTGTACATTCTTAAATGATGCATCTTTAAGTTTCTTTTCAAACGATTTGACTCTAGTTATGATATTCGACCAAATAGGTGATGTAAGTATTACTTTTGATGGCTTTAACTGATGTCTTCTTTTTTTATTTACAGAAAATTCAATATCCTCCAAAAACTTAAACTGCTTACTTTTAATAAATCGAATTTGTTGCTGAATAATGTTTTGATAATTCTTGTTTACATTTTCTCCAAATTGACTATTCAATAAATCATTTGTCGATAAATTTATTATCTTTTTACTGAAATTATGTCTTCTTCCATCAAACACATTTGAGAAGTAAATTGAATTTATATTCGGTATTCTACCCTCATATAAAATTTTTTCAGCATCAAAATCACAAATAATTTGTTGCAATTTAAAAGTATAAATCTTGTATTTGTTATCATCCTTAAAGACAGTAAGAAAAGGTTTATTTACGATGGTATTAGCACCTTCAGCAATATATTGAATCAGTTCAAGAATATTTGTTTTGCCGGAGGCATTCTTACCGATAATGCCAGTTATTTCAGTTATATCATCACTGAAAAAGTTTTGAATAAACTTTTCATTTATCTTTCTAGTTAATTTTAATTCCGAGACTTCAAAATCAAACGAGTATTCTGTAGAAAAATTAAATCCTTGATTACTAAAGCCCTTAAAATCTTGTATCCATATATAACAAAGTATCATAGTTTATTTTTTATGATGTGATCGTATTTTTAACTAAAACACCAACCTATTTTGACTTTTACCCTATACGTTGGAATGGAATTGCCACTCTACCGGCTAAAATCTTTCTCCGCCGAAGGTTTAAATTCAATGCTTTAAGAGCCCACGATCCTTGAGCCGTTGTTTCATTTCATCGAGGCTAATGACATCTTCATCCCTCCGCTCGGCAACGACCGCTAAATCGTGCATGTCTTCCATCAATTGTTCATATTCTTTTACAGGAAAAATAACCGCTGTTCTTTTCCCGTCGGTATCAACTATATATTCTTCTTTTGCGTGACTCATATAATTTTTATGTAATAATGTGTAAGAGCAAGGTAAATAACTCTTTAACAAATAACAAAAACCCACTTCAAAACCGGTTATGCAGGTTTGAAGTGGGTTGGGGTTGTTTAGTGTTTTTATGGGTTGAGTTGGGTCGCCTACTTCTTCGTGGTTGGAGATTGCCACGTCACGCTAAAGCATGACTCGCAATGACTGTTAAGGAAATAGTGTTACTTCATTACACAGCTTTTGGGTAAAACGAGTTTACCGCTTGTGCTTACTTTTACCCAATAGGCTTTCATGGGTTGTAACTCGGTGGTGAGAGCGTAACCGGAGTTGTAACCGAAGAAATCGGAGAGGATGGTTGTACCTATAGCTTCTACACATGCTGTTGGTATAGTTGTACTCAGTGCGCCGATGAGATTCCACCCTGCTTTAACATCAATTGTATCATTATCAATGGAGTAACCTGTTACACTTACCGTCTCGGAGGCATCGTATTTTATCCAATACCCAACGCCGGGTACGAGCGTATCTTCCTGTAGGTATCCGCCTTGATACTTAAATGCATTTGAAATTGCATTATTATATGTAGAAATCTTCCTCATATCATCCAATATTACCGGAATGGAAACAAGATTCCATCCCCGGTTCACAACTGATTGAATTGAGACAGTCGGCAGGACGTTGAATGTTCTTATTGTTGAATAGGCTCCAATGCCTGCTCCATTTTTAGCACGCACACGCCAATAGTATGCGCCTGAATCTAATCCCGTAACAGGAAGCGAATCAACTGTTAACAATGTATCGTGTTGAATGAATGTCTCAAACGATGGGGATGTTGAAAGTTCAAAGTGGTATGTGTCAACATCGGGACTGCTTTGCCATAAGAACGTAAACGATGGACGAACAGTGGCGTTATCCGCCGGGTAAATGGCTGTTACCTGTGCAGGGATATCCCATGTTGTAAAGTTTGCTGTTGTACTGTACGCTCCCCATCCCGAAGCATTTTTTGAACGGACTCTCCAATAATACAACGTATTAAGATTTAGGTTTGAGATGGTTGAAGTTGTATCTGTCAGGGTTGAATCATCCACAACGAAAGAAGTGAATGTGTTTGATGTTGAAACCTGCAATTGATAATTGAGGATGCTTGATTGGATATTCCAACGGAACGCAACAGGAATTTCAACCCAAGTGGTATTGTTTGCGGGGAAAACTGTGGTAGCTGTTGCCGGTACATTTGCAGTAGTAAAATTGATTACTGAAGAATAGGCACCCCACCCTGCCGGATTTTTTGCCCGTACTTTCCAGTAATACATTGTATTAAGATTTAGATTTGAAGCTACAGAGAATGTATCTACAAGCGTTGTATCATTAACGATGAATGTGGAGAAGGTGTTCGATGTTGAGACTTGAAGATTGTAATTTGTGATACCGGATTTGATATTCCAGAGAAATGGAACGGGAATGCCGACGCCCGTTGCTGAAGAGGCGGGATATACTGTTGTTATCGCTGTGGGTACGCTGAGGGTGGTAAAACTTGCTGTTGTACTAACAGTACCCCATCCTGCCGAATTTTTTGCTCGCACTCTCCAATAATATGTTGTTCCGGCGCTTAATCCTGATTTTGAGGAAATGGAATCAGTCAGAGTGGTATCGTTGACAACATACGATACGAATGTGTTTGACGTTGAGATTTGAAGATTGTAATTTGTCGCTCCACTGACTTTGTTCCATTGGAATGTTAGGGGATTGACAAGACCGGTTGCAAGGTTAGCGGGAGAAATTGTTGTGACCTGAGCAGGTGTAGTCCAACTTGAAAAACTCCATGTTGAACTATAGGTTCCCCAACCGCCTGTGTTGCCTGAGCGAACTCTCCAATAGTATGTTGTGTTTGCGCTTAGTGTTGATACTGCTTTTGTTGTATCGGTTAAAGTAGAATCGTTTACAATGAATGATGCAAATGTATTGGAGGTTGAAACTTGGACATTATATTTTGTTGTGCTATCTGTTTTGTACCACCTTAGTGTAACAGGTAGCGAAACACCTGTCGCCGTGTTGGCGGGTGAGAGTAAAGAAACTTGAGTGGGCGGGTTTGTGACTGAACGTGGAGCTGATGCCGCCCAAATGGACATATTCATTAAGACGATATTGTTTGTAATTCCGGCGGCTGTCCAGCCGTTATAGATATTGCTATTCCCGGGCTGAGCCGAACCATCATCGGCGGGAGAGCTATCGCCACAGGCGCCTACTCTACCGAGACCATACGTAGCAGTTGCCGCCATCACACGTGTAGTTCCTTTTGCAACACCTGTTTCCCATACATGCCCAAGGGCAGAAGCATTTGATGCATTATAGAGTGACATAGTACTTCCACCGTTGTAACTCATTTTTAGAGCTGTTCCTGCCGCACCAAAAATAATGGAATCGCTTGTGCTTGTAGCCATATTGTTCGTCGTATCACTGATATAGTTATACGATTCGTTGGTAGATTGGAAATGAATACCAAAATATGTTTGTGAGCCAAAATCATTCCACACTTCGGGTGAATCGTAACCATCGTTGTCTCTATCAGAATTATTGTGATCGGCAACCATAATTAAACCACCGCCTGCTTGAACGAAGGCAAGAATAGCAGATTTTTCTGAGGCTGTGAAAAGATTTTGAGGCTCGCAGACGATGAAGAGATTGTAATTGGATAAATCGTATGCGTTGCCTGTATTACCATACGTAATACCATAGGTGTTGGTTAAGGTGTGAACTGTATAACCCTTTTTTACGAGGTCAACTCCCCATGCAGAAATTCCACCGAGCCAATAATCCTCGGCTGTACCCGAGGTTATCCCCGATTGTGCGGGAGAAGGGATGGGGTAAGTATTATCGATAATCCAATCGGAGTTACTTGCTGTTTCATTTTGAGTGTAATCGAACAGGACTTTTTTGTAAGGAACTTGGGCAATGATAGGCTGAATGAACAGCAGGCAAATAATAATAGAGAGGACAGTTTTCATCATAGGTAAATATACTGAAAAATAGGGTGAAAATTAAAGGTTTTAACCCTTATGTGATGCAGGATACGGAGGAACGATTCACTTGACATTGTTGCGATTATAGTGAGTAAAAGGAGCGGAGGATCCCCGTAGAGGTTTTAGATCTTAGATTGGGGATTTTTGATGGAGACGGTATGTGCCACTCACTATCCTATGCTGGCTTGGTGTAACTAATAATTGGATAAGGACTTAACTAAGTATAAGTAAGTGGCACTTTACTA